>ENA-OVGM01000421-OVGM01000421.1-human-gut-metagenome-genome-assembly--contig:-NODE-421-length-45084-cov-14.485554_pt1 | contig 45084 bp, 35 predicted proteins | sample MGYA00237773_ERZ505425 | MGnify/ENA primary metagenome ERZ505425 (study PRJEB26158, sample SAMN06016407) | human gut metagenome | biome: human gut; feature: ankylosing spondylitis patient; material... | reverse complement strand
TGCTCTTGAACGTCAAGAAATTAAGCGGGAAAGTGTCAACGGAGGTGGTCATGGCAGAAAATCCATAGATCGAGATAACTTACTAATTATAATCTATGTTTTCAAGAAAAACAAGTCCCCTAACAAGATTTTTTGAGTGAAATCAAAGACTTGTTAGGGGACGAAGAATTATTTTTTGCTGTTTATAAAATTTTTGCGGAGTTTAGGTTGCCTCTCAAAAATCCCTTCAGTTGTTCTCATTTTTTTATCAATTCTTGTTTTTTTTACGAATAGTTGCCCGCTCGGCTCCGAAGAGTAGTTCTCAAGACCTATATAAAGCGGTAGACTATTGATAAATTTAATAGGCTCCCTACTCTCGCAAGCCTAATAAAACTTAAATGGTGTCTAAAGTGAGACGATTTAGACCCAGATTACGCCTTTTGACCACCCTTCAAACAGGGAATAGTTTTTTCTCTACAGAAGAATATAATTTCTGCGAGTGTCCTCCGAGACAGAGGGAGAAATTTATCTTCTCAAAAAGAATGACAATGGAAGAGAGTTATGCAAAGCGGTAAATTTGCCATTGGTGAGTGGACTGTGGACCCCACTACCAATACGATTTGCCGAGTTGGAAGTGAAAGCACCCTTCCTCCTCGGCTCATTGATATGTTGATCTTTTTTTCGCAGCATCCTAAGGAGGTGATTAGTCGCGAAGAGTTGGTCAACTCGCTTTGGAACCGCACTGCAGTGACCGATCAGGCGGTAACCCAAACGATTTTTGAACTTAGAAAAGCACTTCGTGACGGGCGTAAAACTGGGCAAGTCCCGGAATATATCCAAACGGTCCCCAAACGAGGCTATCGTTTATTAGCTCCTGTTCAGCAGCTCGAAACCGTAGGAAGCGCCAACACGGCCTCCACTACGGCAATCAAAAGTGCAGAACCGATGGCCCCGACGACTGCAGAGGCTCCGAAGCAATCCGTTCACAAACCCTCCGAGGCTGCACCGGAAGTAAAAGAAGAGACATCCGAAGCTGAGGAAGATCAGAACGGTACCTCTAAGTTTGTGTCGCTTGTGAAAAATCTGTGGTTGGATCCGTCATCACTCGGGTTTAAAAAGACACCTTATTAATAACCCCCACACACAACCCTACTCAGAACATCAACGCAAAGTTTCCCTAGAAACTTTGCGTTTTTGCTTACCCAAGTTGTCCCTCCTATCGTTCCTTGGTATCATGGCCTCACACTAGCCTTAGTCTAGAACTCCCTCATCTCAGCCAATAAAAACTCATTAAATGTTTGTTCGTCCTTTGCACTATACCGCGTCGGCACAATACCGTCCTGACGTCGATGGTCTTCGTACCGTCGCCATCGTTTTCGTGATCCTCGCCCATGCCTTTCCTCAATTTTTTGGCGGAGGGTTTGTTGGGGTAGACATTTTCTTTGCTATCTCGGTACCTGATTGCGGGCATCATTTTTAAAGAGTTAAAAGCAGGGCGCTTCAGCTTTTGGGACTTTTACGCAAAACGTGCACGGCGTATTTTTCCTGCCCTGATCTTCGTGCTCATCGTAGGAACAATCCTCGGAGCACTATTCCTCACCCCTCGGGAATTTAAAGAGCTGGGTAAAGAAGGCATGTTTGGCGCCTTGTTCTTTGAAAATTTCCGTATGGCCCGTGGGATTGGATACTTTGACCTTGAAACCCAGCGTAAAACGTTTATGCACCTGTGGTCTTTGGGTGTTGAGGAACAGTTCTACCTAGTCTTCCCTCTTTTAACATACTGGGCTTGGCGTTGGCTCAAAGGCAAACTCGGATGGCTTCTGGTGCTCATCGCCGTCTTAAGCTTTGCCGTGGAGATTTACTATCAACCCATCAGTGACTCTAAGGCCTACTTTTACCCACACTGTCGTTTTTGGCAACTCGGTGCAGGGGTTTTACTCGCATACCTCCACTTTAAAGCCCCCTCCAACGCCATGGCTGCGCAAATCAAGACCAAACTAGAGCAATTTGGCTCCGCTTTGTCGACCATCGCCTTGGTAACCTTACTGGCGATCCTTGGCACCTACGGTCGTGTTTCCGACAGTTACCCCGGTTATTGGGCTCTTTTACCGTCTTTATGCTCGGTGCTTATCATTGCATCAGGCCAACAGGCATGGGTTAATCGTGTTCTCCTTTCTCACAAAATAAGCGTTTACATTGGGTGGCTAAGTTATCCACTGTATCTCTGGCACTGGGTTTTCCTCTCGTTGGCATTCTCCATCCTAGCGGGTGAGGTTCCCGCAAGCGTTACGTTTGCCATGATCGGTTTGAGCGTGCTATTTGCTTGGATTTCGTTTACGTTCATTGAGTCCCCCATCCGTGCACTCCCTGCGACAAAAGGTTTGTTAGGGAAAACGCTTGTCGGTTTGTTGATCACTGCATTTATTACTGGGATGGTTTCGTTATTCGATGGTTTCCCGTCGCGTCTGAGTGCTTTGAAGCAAGAGGCCCTCACCACCATTACCAATGATCGTCAAGTACCGCCTCAATACCGTTGTCCGAACGAAACGGCTTATGTCTGCTTATCGAAAACTCGTCAACTCGATGGCGAAGTACTGATTATCGGTAATTCCCACACCGAACATATCGCAAATCTCTTTTTAGAGCGTGCGCCAGAAGGCGTTCGCGCCGATGTCTTTGCGGCAGGGGGCACTCGGCCCTTACTGGATGTCGTACAAAGCTATTCCAGTAAACAATTGATTCGCGACGGTAAGATGCATCAAGTGCTTGCCGCAACGCTTGCCTCGCCAGCTAAGGTAGTCATCATTTCCAACACCTGGGGAACCCCTAACGATAACGAAGTGGTTCTCCTGAAAAACGGAGAGCGCTCAACCTTCGGCGAAATGTTCACCAAAACGATGGAGGCCATTTTGGCCTCAGGGAAGAAGCTTGTTTTCCTGGTGGATAACCCACACATGCCCAATGAAATGGAAAACTGCATGGGACTACGCCCCATTAATCTTGTCAAAGGAGTTTGCTCGATTACGCGTGAAGAATATGACCAACAATCCCGAGGTCAGTTCGCCTACTTCGATGCATGGGTAAAACGTCACCCAGGAAGCTACGTCCTGAACACGGGGGTCGCCCTCTGTAATGATCAAACGTGCAGTATGGTCAGTGCAGACGGTAAACCGCTTTATACCGACACTCACCATGTGACCGATCTCGGGGCTCGTCAACTCGTCGACTCCATTTGGACACAGCTCACTGCTATCCCTGGACTACTGTCCACGTCAGCACCCCACCCGTCGAAGTAACCCCGAAACCTCAAGGGGGATCTGCATCAGATCCCCCTTGAAATGCGAACTGCTAATAGCAAAGTGTATGGGCAACCACTCCAGGGAGATTGCCTAGTCTTTGTATCATTTCATCCGTCGCGACCACAGTAAACGGCAAATAGACTTCACCTTCGAGCTTATCCGCTTGAACACGCACACAGACATTGATCCCAATATCTTCCTTGTTTGCGTCCTTGGCGGCGGTTAATGCAGCCTTGAGTTCAGCAAAGTCTTTTTTGGAAAACCCTTCTCCTAGGGTCAGTGACAAATGTTTGGCATTACTTGCCCGATAGGACGGTAAGTCCAAGGCCTCCAGGACAGAGAAACTGTTGGCCTTCCTAAAATCTGACCAGCGTACCTGAACCCGTAAGCAGACAATTGCGTCGGGGACAAAGGTATTTCGGTATTTTTCCCAAACCTCCGAAAAACAACGCACCTCAAGTTTGGTCGTCCCATCATCGATCGTGATGGCTGCAAATCGTCCTTTCGCCCCTTGGACTACCTTAACTGCTGTCACCACACCAGCCAATCGAACCTCTTGCCCGCCCTTTGACGTATGTAGGGTGAGAGCCTTGGCAAGCGACATGGCTTGGTAGTTAGCCAACTCCTTGGCATAGCAATCAAACATATGCCCGGACAACCAAAAACCAAGAGCCTCTTTTTCTCCGAGCAACTTTTGGGCATCCGTCCACTCGACAGCGTCAATCCATACAATCGCAGGCGCCTCATCAATGTCACCAAACAAACTGGTTTGACCCGCATTTTCGATGGCTTTTTGGCCAGCATCGATCGCATTGCGCACATTCGCCATCAGTTTGGCGCGGTTAGGCTCAATCGAATCAAAAGCCCCAGATCGGACCAAGCTCTCCAATAAGCGTTGGTTCATATTGGGAACACGCTCCGTAAAGTCAAAGAGATCCTTGAACGGGCCTCCTTCACGACGAACTTGCATCAAGAGCTCAACCTGCTGCTGCCCCATGCCCTTGATACCTCCGAGACCAAACCGAATATGCGTAGGGTCGGGAGCGGTGAAAAACCAATCGGACTTATTGATATCTGGTGGCAGCAGAGTAACGCCATTGTGTTTGGCATCATCAATCAGTCCTTTCATTTTGTCTGCCTGATCCATCACCATACATAAGTTAGCTGCCATGAAGGCGGCGGTATGGTGCACTTTCAAGTAGGCCGTTTGGTAGGCCACGTAGGAATACGCCGCGGCGTGGGACTTGTTAAAGCCATAGCCCGCAAACTTTTCCATCAAGTCAAAGATTTCGGTCGCTACGGACTCACTCACCCCGCGCTCGCCAGCCCCTTTAACGAATACGGCACGCTGGCGCTTCATTTCCTCAACATTTTTCTTCCCCATGGCACGACGTAATAGGTCAGCGCCACCGAGGGAATAACCGCCTACCACCTGAGCCACACGCATCACCTGTTCCTGATAGACCATAATGCCGTAGGTCTCCCGCAAGACAGGTTCCATACGTTGATCCAGATAAGTCACCTTTTCTCGGCCAAACTTACGTTCAATAAACGAGGGGATTAGGTCCATTGGGCCAGGACGATAAAGCGCATTTAACGCCACCAAGTCTTCCAAGCAGTCCGGTTTGGCCTCTTTTAGTAGTGCTTGCATCCCATCGGATTCAAACTGGAACACCGCCACAGTATTGCCCTTTTGGAAACACTCGTAGGTGGGGACGTCATCAATCGGAATACGTTCGAGCTCAAAATCCATGCCTGGATTCAGTAGGTCGATATACTCTTTGGCCTTCTGAAGAATCGAGAGTGTCGTTAATCCTAAGAAGTCAAACTTCACGAGGCCAACATTCTCGACGTCTTTTTTATCGTATTGGCTCACTGTATTTTCGGGAGCCCCGTCGGAGTTATATAAGGGACAAAAGTCCGTGAGTTTTCCTGGGGCGATAAGCACCCCCCCAGCGTGCATCCCCAAATTACGTGTAATCCCTTCCAAAGGTTTGGCTAAACGCATCAACTCTTTATAGGACTCATCCCCCTCAATGGCCTCTTTAAATTCGGGCACCTCGTCAAGGGCATCCTGAAGCGTAACGTTTTTACCTGGTTGTGCAGGGATCAACTTCGATAAGCGGTCCGCTTTGCTGTAAGGCATGCTTAGCACACGGGCCACGTCACGCACCACCGCCTTTGCTCCCATCGTACCGAACGTGGCAATCTGACTCACCGCATCCGCCCCATACGTTTTTTTCACGTATTCGATCGTACGATCGCGGTTGTACTGACAAAAGTCCACGTCAAAGTCAGGCATGGACACACGCTCTGGGTTCAAAAAGCGTTCAAACAGCAAGTCAAACTTGAGCGGATCCAAGTCCGTAATCCCTAAAGAATAAGCAACCAAAGAGCCTGCCCCTGAGCCACGTCCTGGGCCCACGGGTACACCATGGGTCTTCGACCAATTAATGAAGTCCTGCACGATCAAGAAGTAGCCCGGGAACTCCATTTTTTTGATAATGCCAAGCTCGTACTCTAATCGCTCTAGGTAAGCTGGACGTTTTTCATTGCGAACTGCTTCATCGTCGTACAAAAAGGCAAGACGCTTTTCCAGCCCTTCATGGGCCAAGTGATCCATGTAATCATCCAACGACATCCCTTCGGGTGTTGGGAAAAGTGGCAATTGCGGTTTACTCAGCACGCCATCCAAATTGCAGCGCTTAGCGATTTCAATAGTGTTTTCGAGGGCAGAGGGTAAATCGGCGAAGAGTTCGCACATTTCCTCCTCGCTCTTGAGATATTGCTCTGGAGTGTAGGGTTTGGGGCGATTCGGATCAGCCAATGTATAGCCCGAAGCGATGCAACAACGCACTTCATGAGCTTCAAAGTCTTCAGGATTTAAAAACTGAACGGGGTGGGTCGCCACAACAGGAAGGCCAACTTGGACGGCGATATTGGCCAAATAGCGGACAATCGCATCGTCATCGGGTCGACCAGCACGCTGTAATTCCACATAGCAACGTCCAGGAAAACGTTTTGCCCATTGATTGAGCTCGGTCGTTCCGATTTTTTCTTTTCCTAAACTCAACAGTTTGCCAATTCGACCGTCAGGACCACCAGTTAATAGAATTAGTCCCTCCGTGGCATTGGGTTCATCAAACCAGTTCTCATCAATTTGGCCACGGTAAGCTTCGTCTTTATCGAGGAAAGCACGACTGAGTAGTTCACATAACGAATGGTAGCCCGTGTGGTTCATACACAAAAGGGCCATACGGTAGGGGTCGTTGGGGCGCTCAGGATTGCGAACGCGGATATCACACCCCATAATCGGCTTAATCCCAGCTGCCTGAGCATGCGTATAAAAACGTAACCCACCGAAAATATTCATCAAGTCGGTAATTCCTAAGGCCACACCACCTTGTTCGGCTACTTTATGAATTGCTGGGTCAATACGCGTAATCCCATCGGTAACCGAATACTCGGTGTGCATACGCAGATGGACAAATCGGGGAGCCGTCATAAAAATACCTTCCTTGGTTAATGTCCTCACATTTTAACGTAGTGCGCTACCTGAGGGCGAAAGGATCTCAATGGCCTGTTGTCGTCAGCTCCCCCACCTCCATCTCGATGTTCACCACAGTGCCTCCCGCCTTGGGGCACTCGAACTGCAACTGCCATCTATGTTTTTGAATGATTAAGGCCGCAATATAAAGCCCTACTCCCCGACTCTCGAGGTTTTTAAACGGCTGCCGTGTGCGCTCGGTCACATGCTCAATGACCTCAGGCGGAATACCTGGCCCCGTATCACGTATCGACAAAAGGAGTTTTTCTTTTCCGCGACGCGTCAGGCGAACCGTCACTCGCCCAGTGTCGGTATATTTCAGTGCATTGGACAAAAAGTTGATAACCGTTTGCGCTAATCGAACTGAATCGGCCATGACAAAACAATCGGGCTCAATATGGACCTCCAACGCCAAGCCTTTTTGTACAAAACTGACCTCAAATCCCAATACCAATCGAGCGACCAGTTCCGACACATTGACCTGCTCTAAGAAAATGTCGAACGTTCCCGTTTCATAGATCAGCCGGTTTTCCAATTCCTTGATGAGTCTTGAGAGGCGTTCAACCTCGGCATGCATGGAGAGCAAATGTTCGGGCGTCATCTCATGAATACCGTCTTGCAAGCCCTCTATTTCCGCCATCAGAATTTGCAACGGAGTTCGCAACTCGTGCGACAGTTCAATCACGAGTCGCTGCCTAAACTGTTCTTGATGCTCGAGTGACTCCGCTAGAACGTTGATGCTTTGGGCCATGTCTTGCAACTCTTGAGTGCTACTGTCGACATGAACACGGTACTGCCAATGCCCTCGTGCCAAGCGCTTTGTGGCGTTCTCAAGCTGATAAATGGGACCCGATAAATACCGCAACACAGCTAAAACTAAGATCGCACTCGAGATCATGATGGCCATAATGGCAATCACCATCATGGCGATGGCGCTTTGGTAAAAAGCCTCGGTTTCACTCGATGGCAAATGATTCTTAAAGTATCCCGCCTGCATGTGACCGACGAGTTTTCCTCGATCATGGAGCGGAAACTGCATGTGCGTATACGTGTGTGAGGGATCGGGACAACACTTGGTCACGGTGTTTTCATTCGAATAAATGGTCTGACCGTTCAGATCGGTTACGGTGAAGTAGTCTCCTAAAACTTTCGAACTCTCCCCCAACTCAGCCAAATACTTGGCATTAAACCCTCTGCCCTTTTCAAATTGCATTTCAATTTGCATCACCAGCATTTTGTGGGTTTCTGCATGCAACTTATCAACGTAATAGCTAAAGAGTCGATGAATGGCCACGTTCCCGAGAGTGATGAATAAGAGACTCGTGATGGCCGTGATCACGATAAAAACCGTCCCGAAGAGAAAGGAAAAATTGGGACGCTTCATGGTTTTTAAACGGCGCTTAATCGCAGCGAACACTCCTTATACCTCGCCCAATTGGTAGCCCACCCCATAAACCGTTTTGATCGACTTCGCCGATCCTAATTTTTGGCGCAAGCGGTGCACATGCACATCGATGAGCCGATCCACGCATTCCGTGGCGTCAATTTGGTTGGCGAGCTGCTCGCGGGTAAATGCCCGCTCTGGGTGTTGACACAAATGATAAAACAAACGAAATTCGTCTTGCGTCAACCCGATATCCACACCATGGTGGATTACACCGCGCGATTGCGGTTTAATTTCGAGCGTTGGTGATACGGTCAGGGTTTCCACCTGAGGACGAGCCCGTTTCAAAATACTTTTTACACGGGCAACCAGTTCGCGAGGGGAAAAGGGTTTGCACAAATAATCATCTGCGCCACATGCAAAACCGTTAATTCGGGATTGCTCACTGCTTTTAGAGGTCAGCATGATCACGGGGGTATCGTAAGTGCGACTAATATGTTCACAGATATCCTCCCCCTTCCCGTCAGGGAGCATCAGATCGAGAATGACCAGATCGGTCTGTGCATTAATCGTTTGGTAGGCGGTGACCACATTACGGGCCCAAGAAACAGAGAAACCTTCTCGTTCAAGATACGCCCTCACTGTCGCTACGATTTTCTCTTCGTCTTCAACAATCACGATTCGATACATAGTTGACCCCTTGAGACGGCATACCCGAGACTTTGAACAAGAAGGCTCTCGGGAATTTCCTCTAAAATCTACCCCTGACTTTAGTGGAATTGGCTTTGCTTTACATCATGGGCTTCTTGCTTTTTTGATCCATATCCGATTTGTGCATGTCATCCATCTTGTCGGACTTCATGCCGTCTTTCTTCTCGCCCATCATGTGGCCGTCGTGCTTCATGTCCCCCATCATCTTGTCTTCATGCTTCATGCCTGAATCCATTTTCTGGGTCGATTCCATCATCGGCTTTTCCATGGGTTGATCCTTCATCCCCATGTCCGCAGCGTACACGCTCGGAACCATCATTGCGCACAACAAACTAACTAACCCTAATTTCATAATATTCTCCTTCATCTTTTAGTGTAGGTATTCGCCCTATGCCACTAGAACGATCCCCTTGAGTTAGTAGTGTAGTGAGCAAGTTTTAAGAACTTGTAAAGAGTTTCCACTTAGAGCAAAGCCCCCCAAGTGTTCATCACTCAGGAGGCCTGAAATGCGCAGGGCTTACTTCGCTTTACCCTCTGAAGAGTGACTATGTCCTTCGTGCTTTGTGCCATGCTCCATCGCCTTCATATCGTGTCCTTCATGCATCTTCGCATGATCCATGCCTTTCATGTCATGGCCTTCGTGCATCTTGCTGTGATCCATCTCCTTCATATCGTGCCCTTCGTGCATTTTTTTCATCTTATCTTTCATAACAGGGCAACAGGATTTGTGTTCGTGCTCTGCAGCAGGTTTATCCTCAGCAGGTGCTTTGCCTTCAGCTGCCATACCCTGGCTGGCTAACAACGAAAGGGAGGCGAAAATAGCGAACGCTAATGCCTTTTTCATGGAGGGTCTCCTCATAAACAATTCAGTAAGCATGGGCGCAACAGAGTACGCCACACGCTCTAAGTCTACTGGAGCACTGTCAGAAAAGGTAGAAACCTTAGGGTTTTCAATTACTTATTATTAAATCACAATACAGAAAAGCCCGAATGTTCAATCACTCGGGCTTCATCATTAGGGTTGAATTTCAACTATTTGCATTTTTTTATCCGTCAGGACAAAAATCTTCTTTGCCTCAGGCGTTACGGCAACATGCGTCATATCAGCATTAAGTAACACGGCCTTGATATGTGGATGGGTTTTCAAGAAAGCAATCGATTTATCCCATCCCATCGCAAAAAAGGCGGTACACAAGGCATCAGCCTGTGTGCCATCACGCGACACAATCGACACTGAGGTCACATCGGTACGGACGGGTTGACCAGTCTTAGCGCTTAAGATATGACCATAACGACGACCATTTTCTTCAAAATAGCGCTCGTAGGCACCCGATGTAATCACGCTCTCATCCTTGGCATTCACATAGCCAAAGTAAGCGTTACGTTCTTCATCAGGGTGCTGTAACCCAATACGCCAAGGCGTTTCGTCAGGGCGTTCACCAATTGCCACGACGTTTCCGCCCAAGCTTAGGATACCTCGGTTTAACCCCGCCGCTTTGAGGGCTTCTTGCATCTTGGTTCCAATGAACCCTTTAGCACTACCCCCTAAATCCATATTCTGTCCCGGTGCCAGTTTTACATAATCACGACCGTCGTCGAGTTTTCCTTGCTCTACCAAACGGTAGTCCACAGACTTCAAGGCTTTGGCAATTTGTTCCTTAGGGGGAACGTGTTCACCACCAAACCCAATTTTCCAAACATTGACAAGCGCACCAATTGTGGGTTCAAAGGCACCATCCGTCAATTTGGCTACGGCCAAGGAGCGGGAGACTAAGTCGGCAATCTCTGGGGTGACTGCCACTTTTTCGCCAGCATGTTGATTCACTTCATTCAAGGGACTCTCACGATGGACCGTCAGTAAATCATCATATTTACCCGCCAAGTCATCTGCGAGTTGCGCAAAGCGGTTGGCATCTTCCGAGGTCTTCCCGTAAACCTTGATAGAGATGACCGTCCCCATGTGCAAGGTATTGAGATTCACGACATGGCGTTCATCAGGCGCCACCATGACTGCCGTAGAACCTAATTGATTCTCTTTCGTAGCCCCTTGTCCCATACTGTTGGCCACAGTATGCCCACCCAGGGCTAAGACCAGAACCCCTACCAACACACGCCATCGATTTAACTTCATCATGACTCACACACCAAAAACGGGAATTTCTTTACGGCAAAAGGGGATACTGTCGTATCCCCTTTCTGATTGGATTTAGCTTTGAGCCGTCCGCTCAAGTTGCTGATTACTGAGCTTTAGCAAGAGCAGCCTTCACAGCAGCGCGGATGCCTTCGGAGGAAAGCGTAGCGCCAGCAGCGTTGTCCACACCGTCGAGGCCATTCTTAGCAACGATCTTCGGGAGCATTTCTTCCTGAGCAGCACCAAAGATCATGTCAGTTTCACCGTGCTTCAGAACCTTGACATCAGCAATCTTGCCACCCTTGATATCGACCTGGACTTCGATCTTGGAGGCGCGACCCTGACCTTCACCAGTGTAGGTGCCATCTTTGTAGGCGGCCTGAGCAGCACCAGCGGCAAGAAGAGCAGCGGCAGCAACAGCAATAAACTTCTTCATAATGATAACCTCAATATTTGTAGTTATTTCAGAATGCCAAGCCATGTTGGTAGGATCTTGGCCCTGCATCCTAGTCACAAGAACTAGGACGGAATCCGTCTAATGGGACGGTGCAGGTTGAACATACCACAGTTATCTCGTTTCTCAAAAGATCAAGTTGATCGAATCGTAAGTGGGTAATTCCACCCCGGAATTACATCGTAGCTTTCTTAGCCTTAGCAGCCTGCTTCACGGCTTTGTGAGCGGCCACTTTCTTCGCATGCTTGACTTCTTTCTTTACATCCTGCTTAGCTTCGGACTTAACCTGATCGACAGCCTGAGTCGCTTGAGCTTCAGCAGCGTTGGCAGCAGCATCAAGGCTAGGAGCAGCCTGAGCAGCCGTAGCAGCAAAGAGGGAAACAGCTAAAAGAGTGAGAACGTTTTTCATGATAACGCCTTTAAATTCGGTAATGGGGTTCGTTTAGGAAGGGGGATTATTCACTTGGGTTTCCCTTCGTAAACCACAGGAGAACATAGCGAATACTGCGATGTTCTTGAATTTCACCATGATAAATATATGTTTTGAAATTAACTGTACTATAGTCGATTTAATTTACAAACCATACTCATCAGTGGCTTAGGTGGAATCATACGCTCCCCACTAACCGAAATCCGTGAACCTTTCTAAAAGTTGTGTCCGTTTGTGTCAAAAAGGATTAGTTTTTAACACGTTCGTTACGAACGTAGAGCTATAGAGAGGAACACGCAACGGGAACCCTCAGATGCCCACCAAAAATAAGGCTCGCCATTTGACGAGCCTTATTGATTTATGTTCATCCACTAGGGGAGTGGATTAGTCTTTGCGGTGTCCGCAAAGTGGGATTACTTTCCCCAAGAATCGCGCAATCCAACCGACAAGTTGAATACCGGCTTATCAGCCGTGTGATCCAAACGGTCGGCTACAAAATAGCCGTTTCGTTCAAACTGGAACTTCGTATCGGGGGCTGCGTGAGCCGCAGCGGGTTCCACATACGACGCTAACACTTGCTTGGAGTTGGGCGTGAGGCGCTCTAAGAAATCACCTTCCCCTTCGTCAGGATGGGGAACATTGAAGAGGCGGTCATAGACTCGGATTTCGGCCGGAACCGCCGTCTTTGCGTCCAACCAATGAATGGTCGCTTTCGTTTTGACGCTCATACTTCCTTCGGTACCCGACTTGGTTTCAGGCAAATAGTTGGCATGAACAGCGATCACTTTACCCGTAGCATCCTTTTCAACCGACGTAGGCACCACGACATAGCCATAACGCAAGCGCACCGGATTGGCCTGGGATCCATCGGCAGGAATCGTCAATCGACGATAGCCCTTGGGCGGAACTTCGGCAAAATCCTCTTCTTCAATCCACAACTCTTTCGAGAAGGTGATCTGGCGAACGCCCATTTCAGGATTCTGAGGATGGTTATTCGCTTCCAGCAATTCGCTCTGCCCTTCGGGATAGTTGTCAATAATCAACTTCAAAGGACGCATCACAGCCACACGACGTTCTGCGCGAGCTTCTAAGTCTTCACGCAGGCACTGTTCGAGAACCGAGTAGTCAATCCAACCACCGGATACCTTCGAAACCCCACAACGTTCAGCGAACACCTGCAAGCTTTCCGGGGTAAAACCGCGACGACGCAAGCCAACAATCGTCGGCATACGGGGATCATCCCATCCGTCCACATGGTGATCTTGCACCAACTTGATCAACTTACGCTTGGAAACGACCACGTACGTAAGGTTCAAGCGGTTGAACTCATACTGGTGAGAGAGTAAGAAGAAGTTCGGGCGAACCACTTCTAAACCTGCCTGCATGATCGGCGTAAAGTTTTCAGGGAATTCCAATACGAGCGCAAAGAATTCCTCAACACTTTCGTCAAAGTGCTGTGGCGCCTGATCGGCCCAACGACTCAAGAGGACCTTCGCACGTTCCTCGGGTAAGCTATTACCCAGTTTGTGAGGCACAGCCAGCACGCGCTCAATAAACCCAAGCGCACGGTCGTCTTCACCCGCTGCCATCTGACGCAAAATCGTCAACGCTTCTTCGTACTGAGGAGTGCGTAACACGGGAATAATACGTTCCAATGCCCAGTCGTAGAATGCACGCTGATCTTCAAATTCGAGCGTACAAATCGAGTGGGTAATATTTTCGAGCGTATCTTCGATAGGATGGGCAAACGTGTACATCGGATAGACGCACCAACGGTTCCCCGTCGCATGGTGTTCGGCAAAGCGGATACGATAAATGGCAGGGTCACGCAAGTTCATGTTCGGACTTGCCATGTCAATCTTTGCACGAACCACCATAGAGCCAGCTTCATGCTTGCCATCACGCATTTCATGGAAAAGACGCAAACTTTCTTCCGCGGGGCGATCACGGTAGGGAGAGTTCGTCCCCGGTTCACGCAACGTCCCACGGGTTGCTTGCATTTCTTCCGACGTTTGCTCATCCACATAGGCATAGCCAGTGCGAATCAGGTGTTCGGCAAAAGCGTACATGTAATCAAAGTACGAGCTGGCGAAGTAGAGATTATTTTCCTTGCCATACTGCCAATCAAACCCTAACCAGCGCACGCTATCTTTGATACCGTCCACGTACTCCTGATCTTCTTTTTCAGGGTTCGTATCGTCAAAACGCATGTGGCAAGCGCCACCGTAATCCCGGGCCAAACCAAAATTCAAGCAAATGCTCTTAGCATGTCCGATATGGAGATAGCCATTGGGTTCTGGCGGGAAACGCGTACGAATCTTGGCCGTATCGGGCACCCCTTTGTCGGCTTGCTCACTATACGGCGCGGGGTGACCGCACCAGAGTCGAGGCAAATTGGCTCCACGAGCCAAGTCGTCTTCAATGATATTGCGAATAAAATTCGTCACCTGAGAAGTAGCAGGCTTAACCGCTTCAGAACTCATCTGTGTTATCCAAATCTGAATTGACGTCAGAGATAAATTTGCATTTATCTCACGATAATTGAGAGGGACTAGGTACCCCTAGTCCCCTTTGCGTAAAAGTTTACTATTCATTCTATCAGAGTCTATAGAGCACACAAAGTGAAGCCCTAGTTTGCCACTTCAAATTGCGAAAAAAGTCTTTAAACACCTGTGGGAGTAGGAACTTCATCCCTACTCCCGCATAATTTTTGTAAGTACATAACCTTTAGAAGGGGGCGATTGTCTTTTTCAGCTGACGAAATTCCGCCTTTGTGTAAATTCTCTGCTTGCGATCAATCCCGTACGCATCGAGTAGTTGCGCGACATCCTTATCATCAAAATGATTGGTCCAATAGCTGTCCTTTCCGATTTGGATTAGTTGCATTCGCCTTAACGCCTCAGTCAACGTATCTCCCGTCATCCCGTATGTCCACCGCCTCATATCATCAGGAGCGGGCGGATAGTGTTGCGTATACTTACGCTGAATCAAGCGCATCATCACGAGCGCAATAAAGCACGTCAAGAAATGCGCATAAATGTGTCGCTCTGTGCTCACATAAACTGGGCGAGTTTCCAGTGTGCCTTTCATTTCTCGGAACTGATCCTCGATTTGAGATAGGCCACGGTACTTGTCGATAATCTCGAGGTCATTCATCTCGATTTCACTTGAAGCAATTTGGAAGTACCCCATCAGGCCAGTCCACCGCTCAAGCTTTTCTTCATCGATATTGGCGAGCAGATCTTTCGACTCAAGGATTTCACCCGTACCTTTGTGTACTACCTCTTTGGATAAAAAACGTTTAATCGATTTTGACTCAGCTGCACTCACCCTAAAAGAATTAGGCGTCTTTTTGAGCTTTTCAATGAACTCCAAAAAACTTTGGTGTTCTCGTCGTTCTCGTTCGTAATGAGCTCGGCTCCAAAAAACGACCACTTTGTGTTTAATTTTTCGTTTGTTGCCCTGAGCATCGGTAACCAACTCTTCGAGCACCTTGGATTTATATTTAAAGTCTGGTCCGATATCTTGATATCCCTCTTGGTCGATAGCCCACGCTTGGTGGGCCTGTGAACACTTACGCAGACTCTTACCAACGATGTATCCGTTGCCCGAGTCCCGCAACGTGTGCATTAGGGGACCGTAGCAAATGCCCCGGTCCGCCACAAAAATAAACCGTCCTTTGTACCCAAGTTTTTTTACCGTCGCGTTATAGGATGGTATGGCCGTGAGATGATCCAAGGTATTTCCTGGGAATTGGTCCATGGCAATGGGAAGTCCTTCGTTATCCATGAAGAGTGACATTTGGACGATAGGAGACTGTCGCTTCTCTTTGCTGACTCCAGGTTTTCTGAGTCCAGAATGAATGATTTCACCATCCTCGTCAAGTTCGTCCTCGTCAGGATCATCGATGGCGAAATAAAAGTTAGTGACATCATAAAATAACACTGAATAATCTCGTTTAATCTTTTTATCAATGGACGAGTTTATGCGTTTAAAGAACTTGTCACGATGTTCGTAGAGAACCGACAAGCTGTCGTACACGTTGAAGGGATTTTTACCATCATCCGCTAGGGGCCAAATGTAGTTTTTGTCGTCCGTGGCGACAGACCATTTGGATGAAGGGTAAAGCATTCGGCTATACACTAACTTTCTGACGATACCAACGAGATCATACTCAATTTTCGATTGGTTCTTTAAGGTACTGCAGAGTGCAGGCATTCCTAAGCCGCGATAAATCGGGTCAAGGATAAGCTCAGCGCAGCACCGAGAGTCTGCAGAATGCTCAGCAAGATAGGCGTCTCTCTCAGAAGAATTCGAATTATTGGCTATATATTTCGTCAAACTTGCAATGAGAGGTTTTCCTTCGGAAAAGGATTTTCTGAGGCGCTCAAGATAGTCAGGTTTACCATCATCAAATCGAGACAATGGACCAATATTAAAAATTATTTCCTTATAAGTACTGATTTTATTGGGATTTTTCTTACTTGGTCGTCTTACCGATTCCGCCAATCGCAAATACTTGATACCGTGATTGCTGAAGCATTCGATGTGCATGGTTGGACCCCAAAGTTGTTAATTACATATAGCCATAAGATATTATACATAAACTTGAGAAAAAAGTAAACGGTAATCCTTAAAAAACAAAGAATTACCGTTTCAGTTCACGTAGACCAAGTGGCAAACTGGGGTTCTATCAGAGTCTATAGAGCACACAAAGTGAAGTGTGCTCTTAGCACTGAGCATCCATGTTAACTTTTTTCCTTAATGTCTTTGCGAGGCAGACGATAAACGAGAGCCGAGGTATCCCAACGCCCACAGCCCTTAGCTTGGAGCTCCGCATAAAACTGATCAATTAAGGCGGTCATCGGTAAAGCCGAGCCATTGAGACGCGCTTCAGCAAGGGCAATCCCCAAGTCTTTGCGCATCCAATCCAAGGCAAAACCAAAGTCGTAGCGATTTTCAATCATCGTGCCCGAGCGGTTTTGCATTTGCCACGATCCACCAGCCCCTAAACTCACGGCGTGCATCACGCTTTCCATTGGAAGCCCCGCATTAATCCCAAAGGCAATGGCTTCGGAGAGTGCTTGCACTGCCCCGGCGACACAAATCTGATTGACCATCTTGACACGCTGTGCCGTGCCAGCAGGCCCAAACAGTGTGACTAACTGCCCGTAGGTCTTTAAGAGGGGTAACGCACGTTCATAGACGTCTGGCTCTCCGCCCACAAATACCGTCAATACCCCTTTCTGTGCTCCACTTTGTCCGCCCGACACAGGGGCATCCATAAAGTTCACGCCTGCCTCTTTCGCTTTGGCGTAGAGCTCCTCAGCCAAAATCGCACTGGTGGTCGTATGGTCAATCAGCACGCCACCTTTAGCAATCCCTGCTAAAACCCCATCCTCACCATAGACTACGCTACGCACATCGTTGTCGTTACCCACACACATCATGACGAATTCCGCGTCTTGAGCCGCTTCGCGTGGGGTTAAGGCCGCCTTACCACCGTATTGTTTTGCCCAAGCGTCGGCTTTACTGGGGGTACGGTTATACACGGTCACATCGTAACCCGCTGCTTGTAAATGACCAGCCATCGGACACCCCATATTTCCGAGCCCAATAAAAGCAACTTTGGCTAATTTCGTTTGAGTCATCAGTACCTCCAACGTAGATTAATCATCATGTGAGTTAGCATCGGTCAACGCGTATTCAATTTCTCGTAACTCGCCTTCGATATAGTCGCCCCAATCGCGCATTTGCCCAATTAAATCCACTTGTTCATCCGTCAGGCATCCCCGCTCTTCTAAGGCTTCCGCATACGCTTCTAATGTTTCGAGTTCCTTGGCAAATTGCGTGAGCGTTCGGGTCTTGGGATCCAACTGCCCCATGAGCAGTTGATAGCGATGTACATCCCAGGCTGCTTGCTGTTCTGCGCTGAGCGTTTGGGGCCAATTACGAGCCCGAAACCGGATCAACAGTTCATTCAACAAGGGGGAATCAAACTTGACAAGAGGCGCCTCACCGACTTCTTCAAAAGCCCCTTCGTCAGCGCTTCGCACGTGTTTCATACGTTCTGCATCGTCAGCACTGGGAAAGTCGGCACTGTATAGCGCATAGTCTGGCTCTTTTGGACCTTCGTAGGGATGGCGTTCCGCATGCGAACTAAGCGCCCCCTGAAGAGCATCTAACATTGTCGACAGTTTGGTGGCGTTTTCTTCTGCCTTTGCCTTATCAATACCAAACTGTTTGGCTCGCTCTTCGGTGAGCACACGGAGGTCCCCGCAAACAAAAGGCGATGTATTAATAGATAAGCGATAGACCGGTAAAGGTCGCACCCCCTTGGCCTTCAATGCCTCATACTGCTCTTTTGTGGGAAAGAGGCGTGCATCCCAGTCTTCTCGCGTAAGGGACAATAAATTGAACTCAGCACTCGTCGGATCTTCTGCACAGTCCCAAACAAACGCCTCGTTGCGTTTTCCAGGATTAAAGCCAATGATGTTGACGATCTTCATGAACCCACGGGTTTGGCCAAATTTGGCGTTAACCCAAAGAACCGGCCCTGCTTGTAGCGCCTCCTGAACCTTATCTTTAGTGCGGTTTTTGTAAGCCCAATCCCAGAATTTTGTCGCACGCTGTGAAATCAGTCGAGCTAATGCCATCGTCCCATACACGTCTGACAGTGCATCATGTGCGTGCTCATGCACAATCTGATTTGCCTGAGTCAAATACTCCAACTTAAAGCAAATGGCTTTGCCTTTCTGACGTCGGCGCTCCTGTTCCTCAACGGATAATTTAGGACTCACCAGACTCTCCCAAGTGGGCCAAGTGAGCGCTTGAGGGCGTAATGCCCAAAGGGCCAACACGACAGGGAAAATATCCCAGCGCGAGCAACCATTTTTCCATTGATAACTATAGGGATCTAAAAAATTCCGCCAAAACAAAAATCGAGAGACATCGTCGTCAAAGCCGCTCGTGTTATACCCGAGAACGGTCGTATTGCTTTGATTAAATTCGTGCCAAATTTGCTCAGCAAACTCGATCTCCGATACCCCCTTCTCCAGGGCCTCTTGAGGCGTAATCCTGGTAATCCATATCGCCTCGGGAGAGGGTAAGTAGTCGGTACTGGGGCGGCACAAAATATTACTTTCTTTTCCTACTTTTTGAAAATCTAGTGTAGTACGCACCCCAGCGAATTGCACTGGTCGATCTCGTGCAGGATCCAATCCAAACGTTTCATAGTCATACCAATAAAACGTCGGTTCTTTATTTGCCATTCCAGTTTCCTTTTCGTTGTGAGGACGCGACTTAAGCCAAAATCACATCGTATTGTTCTTGGGTGTACCCAGGCTCAGGTTCCAGGAGGATGGGTTTTTCCACCGCTGTTTGCAGTAGCTCTAAGGCTTGCTGCTCTTCTTCAAGCAACATATCAATGACGCAACGGTGGGCCAAAATACGAAACTCCTTTGCCTCCGTGTACTGTTTGCTGAGACGGACAATCTCGCGCATAATTTCGTAGCTAATCGTACGAGCAGTGCGAATTTCCCCACGCCCTTCACACAAAGGGCATGGCTCACAGAGCACATGCGCCAGTGATTCGCGTGTCCGCTTACGGGTCATTTCCACCAGTCCAAGCTCAGTAAAGTTACTCACCGTCATTCGCGTGCGGTCTGTCGAAATCGCACGACGCAATTCGTTGAGCACAGCTTCGCGGTGTTCATCGCAGGTCATATCGATGAAATCCACAATGATGATGCCCCCGAGATTACGCAGTCGCAGTTGTCGCGCAATCGTTTGAGCCGCTTCGAGATTGGTTTTAAAGACCGTGTCACTAAAATCACGCTTACCGACGTACCCCCCCGTATTCACATCAATCGTCGTCATGGCTTCGGTCTGATCAAACACCAAATAGCCACCACTTTGTAAATCCACACGACGTTTGAGCGCATTGGCAATTTCGGTTTCAATCCCGTTAAATTCAAAGAGAGGGCGTTCCCCCGTATAAAGACGTAAACGGTCCTTCGCTACGGGCACAAATCGAGTGGCAAACTCACTCAAAAGGGTATAGTCCTCAGGCGAATCGATTTCTACCGATTCGGTATTTTGATGGACCATGTCACGCAACACGCGTTGCTTTAGATAGAGATCTTGATAGAGTAACGCGGGCGCAGAAGAGTGCTGGGCACGGTCTTTAATATTGGCCCAGAGACGCCCCAAGTACACCATGTCGTCTTTAAACTCCTGCTCCGTGGCCCCTTCTTCGGCACTGGTGCGGATGATATAGCCCCCCTTTTCGGTCTCAGGACGAAGGGCTTCCATCATCGTGCGCAACGCTTCACGTTGCGCTTCATCCTCAATGCGTTGTGACACCCCAATATGGGGGTCACCTGGCAAATACACGAGCTTACGCCCCGCCAAGGAGATCACGGTCGTGAGGCGGGCCCCCTTTGTGCCAATCGGGTCTTTCGAGACCTGCACCATAACGGACTGCCCTTCGTGCAAAATGTTTTCGATCGGCAGTTTCGTCCCATCCTCTTTTTCGGCTTCGGGCATATCCGATACATGCAAAAAGGCTGTGCGTTCAAGACCAACATCGACAAACGCACTTTGCATCCCTGGAAGCACACGAACGACCTTGCCCCAATACACATTTCCTACAAGGCCACGAGCCCGTTCACGCTCAATAAAAAGGTCTTGAAGTACCCCATCAACCACAATCGCCACACGCGTTTCGTTGGGAGTACAGTTAATCAGAATATTTTCCATAGTATCGGTAACCTAACAACACGGAAACGGGCTGCCCATCCACTCCAAACATCTCTTGAGTTGTCCCCGTCACGCGGTTAGTCAGATGAAATTTTGTTGTACGTGAGAGTATTCTAGCCGTGAAGCGATCACGACGACTAGTCTTTCAAAGTGGAATTCGAGGGCGTTTCAGAACAGAAAAAGAGGGAGCCATCCGAACCCCCTCTTTTCACCGTTGGCTTGAGAAACGCGTTAGCTAAGTGAAGCACTCTGCTGAGCTTGAGCGCGCGTTCGTTGTAAACGAGCGCGATGGAATACCCGCAAGGCGAGCGTAATCCCTCCCAGCAAAAAGGCCATGCCAATGAGCATTAAGCTCGAGGGCCATTGGTGACGCCACATATGAGCGTACACCACCGCAAAAATGGTCTCAAAAATGATCATTTGTCCCCCTAACGCAGGAGGTAAACGCTGACTCATTAAGTTCCAAAAGACAATCCCCACCCATGAGCACACAAACCCGAGCGTTAAGCAAATCGCGATGAAGACCACAGGACGCGGGCCTAAGACCCCCTCGGGGTTGGTATTGGTGGTCATAAAAAACGCAAGCAGTATCAAAGAGGCAGGAAACAGGGTTAAGCCTTGCGCGGTCGACCAAGCGCGTACACTGCGTTCTGGATGAGCCAAAATCCAAGCCGAATTTTTGAGCGGATACCAAGTCCATACCAACAGGGCAGCAATAGCAAAGACCACGCCACTCCAGAATTCCCATCCCGTTACGCGGCCTGAACCCACCAAATAAACAAATTCTGTCCAGTTTAAGCAGACCATCCCGACAATAATCAGCATGAGTGGCAACGTTAAAGCACCCCAAGGCACTTCCGTATGATTACGCTTGGCTTGCCAATTCCCAATCACCGCACAGAGCACAGGAATCATCGCCGTAAAAGCCCCGGTAATAGGGGCCCCAGCCCGTTGCACCGCTTCCGACAGTAGCCAATAGTAGAAAATATTGCCTACAACACCAAGAAGCCCAGCATCTTTCCAGTCGGCGAGCCGGTAGTGCTTAAACTCTTTGAGTTGCGCAATCGCAAACCCTAACGATAATGCCCCAAAAACAACATAACGACACGTTGCTAACACTGCGGGTTCATAATCGGGCAACAGTAACGGGGCCACATAGACCCCGCCCCAGATCATGCAAGCAATGATGCCGTAGACTACACCTAATAACATCCTTAAGCCTTAACAGCCAACCAAACGGATAGCTAATCCCCCTTGGCTGGTTTCCTTGTACTTACTTTGCATGTCACGTCCAGTTTCGAGCATCGTTTGCACCACTTGGTCGAGGCTCACGTAATGCGAGCCATCTCCACGCAGTGCCATACGCGCGGCGTTAATCGCTTTAACCGCCGCCACTGCGTTGCGTTCGATGCACGGAATTTGAACTTGACCGGCCACTGGATCACAGGTTAACCCTAAATTGTGTTCCATGCCAATCTCTGCCGCATTTTCGACTTGTTCAGGGGATCCCCCCATTACCGCCGTCAACCCGGCAGCAGCCATTGAGCAGGCTACTCCCACTTCGCCTTGACAACCCACTTCTGCCCCCGAAATGGACGCATTTTTCTTGAAAATCATCCCAACTACCCCGGCGGTCAACAAGAAGTCACGAACCTTTTCGGTATGGCTATTGGGAACATGGTTGAGATAGTAGGCAATAACCGCAGGAATAACCCCTGCCGCGCCATTGGTCGGCGCTGTCACAACCTGCCCGCCCGAAGCGTTTTCTTCTGCGACCGCAATGGCATACGCATTGACCCAATCGAGTACATTTAAGGGATCTGCCACTTGTGCTTCGAGCGCCCACTTCATCTTTTTGGCACGGCGAGCGATTTTAAACGGCCCAGGCATGGTGCCCGTTTGACGAAAACCACGATCCAGAGAGGCTTTCATGACCTCCCAAATACCATCCAATTTGGCATCAATTTCTTCATCACTCCAATCGACTCGCGCATTGGCACGTGCGATTTCGGCAATCGTCAGATGCTCCTCACGGGTGTATTGCATCAACGTTGTGGCATTCTGGAAAGGGTAAGGAAGGGGCTGCGCACGCACAACCTCGGCCTCGTCTTCGGGTAATTCGGGATTATCCAAGCGAGCTGCTCGTACAAACCCTCCACCAATCGAGTAATAGCGACGAGAAAAAAGTAATTCCGTCATCGAGTCGTCGGCATAAGCAGAGAGCTCCATCGCATTCGTATGGAATGTAGGCACCACATAGGGTTCAAAACGCATATCGTGCTCTAAATCAAACACGATGGCACGTTCTTCATTAAGTAAGAGTTCTTTTTGTTGAATCACTCGAGTAATCAAGGGTTCTACCAGATCCGGATTGATGGTTTCGGGGGTATACCCCATGAGACCCAACAACGTCGCACGGTCTGTACCGTGACCTCGCCCCGTGGCAGCCAGACTTCCCATGAGATGCACTTGAATTCGTACTGTTGCGTCCAGCTTATTTTGTTCCTTGAGGGAGTCAATAAACGATTTCGCTGCGCGCAGAGGCCCTACTGTATGCGAGGACGACGGACCAATGCCAACCCTGAACATATCAAATACGGAAATATCCATAATTCATTCATCCCAAGAACTGTGTACCAAAACTGTCCCTAACCCCTTAGGCGGTCACTGAACTCGGCGTAGCCTCTGACTCCATTGGTTTACCTGCAAATTGCACGTTATAGAGGTTGGCATAAGCCCCCCCTTGCGCCAGCAAGGCTTGGTGCGTACCCACCTCAACGACTTCACCGTCTTTCATGACAATAATACGATCCGCGTTTTCTATCGTGGACAACCGGTGAGCCACCACAAACGTTGTGCGCCCCTTCATGAGGGTCTGTAGAGAGTGCTGGATGTGTTTCTCACTTTCCGTATCCAAAGCACTCGTCGCCTCGTCCAACAATAAAATGGGAGCGTTTTTCAAAATAGCACGGGCAATCGAGATACGTTGACGCTGTCCACCAGACAAGGCGGAGCCATTGGCTCCAGCCTGCGTATCGAGACCATCAGGCAAACTGGCAATCATGCTACCGAGCGCAGCAGCTTGAGCTGCCGCTTCAATTTGTTCGCGACTCACGCGATCTGCACACCCGTAAGCGATGTTGCCCGCTAAAGTATCGTCAAAAACAGTCACTTCTTGGCTCACTAAGGCCATCTGAGAGCGCAAGCTCGCCAGCGTCACGTCATCTTGAGCAATGCCATCAAAGTAAATTTTCCCCGACGTGGGAATAAGAAAACGGGGTAACAGATTAATCACCGTCGACTTACCTGCCCCGGACGCCCCCACAAGGGCAATCACCTCACCGGGTTTCACATCTAAGGTAAAGTGCTTCAACGCCCACTTGTCGCTGTCAGGATATCGGTAAGACACATCCTCAAAACGGATCGCCCCTTGCACAGTCCCCAAATCTTTCGTTCCAGGATCGCGTTCCGGTTCTTCATCGAGGAATGTGAACAGACTCTCGGCTGCTGCGGTCATGGCCGCGGTGGTTCCATTCATATTGGAGAGGTGACGAACCGGATTCATCAAAAGTAGCAACGCCGACAAAAAGGTCGTAAATTCACCAATCGTGATGATGTCTTGTTGGGCTTGCATCAACGCAAACACAATGACCACCGATACCCCAGACATCGTAATAAGTTGCGTTAAGGGAGTGCCTGCTGCCACCACTTTGTTGGCTTTCAACGTTAATCGTGCCAACTCCGTATTCACCGCAGAAAAACGCTGCGACTCATAGGCGCCAGCATTGTAAATTTTCATAATACGCGAGCCGTTATACGCATCCTGAATCACCGTGATCAAGGACCCAAAGCGCGCTTGCGTTTGCTTGGTTAACGACTTAATCCGCTTATTCACCCAACGTAAAACCGCTGCCAGAGCGGGAGCAATCACAAAGGTAATGAGCGTCAATTTCCAGTTATGGTAGACCAACACCCCAATTAAGCAAACAATCTGGATGGAGTCACGAATAATGGTTGTCATGACGCTTGCCGCGCCCCCTAAAGCAACCGCGGCTTCGTTGATGAACTTCGACTGGATCGTGCCACAACGATTTGCCTGAAAAGACCAGTCTCCCCAAGCAATCAATCGGTCAAACATGGTTTGGCGCAAATCGAGAAGAATGGATTGTGACACTTTGGCCAACCAGAATGCGCTCAAAAACTGTGACCCACCATAAATAATGGAAATTCCAACCAGTGCCAACGGGGCCCAATACAAAACATCGGGGTTCTTATCGTAGAACCCCATATCAGTTAATCGCCCCAGCATCATTGCGATTAAACTTGATGCCCCTCCTCCAACTACCATCGCAATGGCAGCAAGGACGAGATAGCCCTTGTACGGAGGAAGATAACGAAATAATCGCATCAAATACGGATTGCTCAAAAAAGGCAGACGCTTAATCATGGTCTCAAAATACTTAGGATTGGGAGTCGAGAACGGATGAGGAAAAAGATCTCTCCATCATACATGGATTCAGGGCCCAAAAGGTCCTCAATCGCGCACAAGCTTTCATCGGAAGCGTAACGAAAGTCTTCGCTATTGATCTCTGAATCGCTCACTCGCTATTGTACAAGTGAGCGAAGCATTTACCCGCTGATATCCACTATCGTGCTCTGCTAAAATGGGGCCACTACGTTTGACTCTTTTTGAGATACTTCATGCCAAATATTCTTTGCCGCTTACCCAACCACGTAGGTGACTGTTGTATGACGTTACCTGCCTTAAAACTACTCGAAGCCAGTGGTTTTACACCAATGCTCGTTGGCAAACGTTGGGCAGAGGATCTAATGAGCGGAATGGGATGGCGATTTGACCCTATTGAAGGTCATGTCACCGAAGACTTAACTCGGATTCGTTACTTGAGCCGCCATGTCGGCGAGGAACCTCGTGGGCTTCTTTTCCCCAACTCCTTTAGCTCAGCACTGCTCTTTGCCGTCGGGCGAATGAAAAGTGCCGGCTTTGGAACTGATGGACGTAGCTTGCTTCTTGACAAAGTCATTCCAGAACCAGGTCCCATGCATGAAGTCGAACGCTTTTTCACTTTAGCGCACCGAGCCATTGTGGCCTGGGGGGGTACCCCCGCCTGGGACAAAGTACCCAAGGTCTTAGGTCTGAGCGTTCTCGCACGCCATGAAGCCGCTGCGCGTAACTTAAGTACGCAATTTAATATCCCTCAACGCTTTGCCCTCCTCGCTCCGGTGGCTCGCGGGCTACATCATGGCAAGGTAAAGGCATGGTCACACTTCAATGAACTCTGCGCTCCCTTACGTGCAATGGGCGTTGAACCGATTATCTTCCCCTCAGTGCGAGAAGTAGAAGAAACCCGAGCCGCCTGCCCAGACGCTCGTATCTTAGAACCTACAACTCTGGGCAATTATGCTGCGCTCGCCAAACAAGCCGCCATCGTTATCGCGAATGACTCAGGGATCAGCCATGTGGCTGCCGCCGTACAAGCGCGACAAATTACCCTCGTCGGGGTGACGGATGTTAAACGTACAGGCCCTTGGAACCCCGATGCTGTTGTGTTGGGAGGGGAAAATGCTTGGCCAACCGTCGCTGAAGTGATTAGCACGATGGAGCGCATGATTAATACGCCACGAAGCGCCTAAAAAAGCGAATTCTGGATATCAAAGAAGCTCTGTCATTGCTAACAGAGCTTCTTTGCCGCCCAGATAACCGTAGAGGGAGCCCTTGCAATGCTCCCTCTACGTAAGTAAGTAATTTACACTTAGTAATTATTGCGAGTAACTACTAAAGGCTCTATGTCAGTTAGTAAGTGATTCACCCTGCAGGAGTCTCTCTCCGGTCATAACACCTGCCTGGTGAACGGACCGAAAGTCTAACTTTCGGTTTGAGTTTAGAAACTAAGTGATGTCTTCTCTTCATCACCTAGTCTTAACTCTAAGAAATCCCAACACTCATGCCTGATCGCCTGTTTACGTTTTCTGCAAGTTGTATTGTGTTTTCTTCAAGACGTAGTTTATCGGATTTCACAATAAAAATGTTGCCTCCCTCTCCTTGCATGTAACAATATACTTCTAAGTTTACATATCTTATTATATTGAAATTTTGATTATTTTCATTGTTATTCAACGGTATATTCGGTTTGTTAGCAAGTAAAGTTCTTATTGAAAATTTACAATCACATTGGAAATCGTCAAAATACGCCCACACTCTATTGTGAATTCAACAAGTTAATTTTGACAAGCATCTTGCGAATTCGCCAACACCTCATTCTGATCTATCTTTCGATTTTTGCAAGATTAGCCGATAAGAGGCGCCATTACGGCGTTTAGCAAAAGCATTACTGGTGCGTACCCTTGGCTCGAGTTAACTCCGCCAATTTGATGTACTTGGCCATGGTGTAGTTGGCATATTGCATGCACAACATGAAGCCAAGGGTTCCTTCCAAAAAGCCCCCTTTCAGTAAATACATCTTCAGAAACGCAATAGCAGGGCGTAGCACGACGTCAGCAACTGGGTGAACCGATTTTTGTTGTTCAAAATACTTCTGAGCCGCGAGCGTGGAGTATAGATTCATCTTGCGTTCGTAATGCGCCCAGTCCTGATAGGTGTAATGAGTTAACGTTCCTTGTAAGTGATCCTCTGGGACAGATACACAAATCTTTGGATGGACGCGTCCCTCAACATAGGTTGATTGTGGAACTAATCTCAATACTCCATCTGGGGACAAGGGCCCATGCATGACACGGCGTTGAGCAAAATGATTAATGCGTGTCACCCAGTAAGCCTTTTGTGCAGGTTCGTTCACCAACTGTGCAATTTCCTTTGCCAACGCATCCGAACAACGTTCATCGGCATCGATTAAGAAAACCCAGTCTTCCCGACAGGCTCGGATACCAAAAGTCTGTTGAGCCCCCCAGTCCCCATCAAGTGAGCGTTGCATAATACGGGTGCGATTGCCCCAAGGGGAATTGCGGATTTTTTCGACCATATCGTCTGTACTAAAATCATCCACAATCACATATTCTGTTGCAAATGGTGCACAACTCGCTAAGCAATCGAGAATTTGCTTTGACTCGTTCTTAGCAATAATCATGACTGAGCAACCCATGCCCCGTTCTCCTTACTCTTGACCTAACAACTCACCCGCCAATGCACGTGTTTTATCCGTAATGGAAGCACCAGCCAGCATACGAGCAATTTCCTCAACACGCTCTGGCCCGTGCAAAACCCGTAAATGGCTCAGCGTGGTTGTTCCCTGATACTGTTTTTCCACACGCCAGTGATTATTGCCACAGGCTGCCACTTGAGGTAGGTGAGTCACACATAATACCTGGCGGTTTTCACCTAAACGTTTGAGCATTTTACCGACAACTTCCGCCACTGCTCCACCAATTCCACTGTCGACCTCGTCAAAAATCAACGTGGGTACTGGCGTTACACGGGCAGTAATCACCGAAATGGCCAAACTGACACGCGCCAACTCCCCGCCAGAAGCGACTTTTATGAGTGGTCGGGTCTGCACCCCCGCATGCCCAGCAATGAGAAATTCACAATGCTCAAGCCCCCACTCGTTGGGTTCACAAGGATTGAGGGCCACCTCAAAACGTGCTCCTTGCATGGCCAGGTGTTGCATTTCCTCCGTCACATCACGGCTAAGATGTTCAGCCGCCTTTTGTCGAGCGCTACTGAGTGCCTCTGCTGCGGTCTGGTACTCGACCTGTAGCCGCTCCACATCACGTTTGAGTTGCTCCACATCTTGAGTCTGTGTGAGCTCGGCTAAGGCTTTACGAGCGCTTTCCAACAAGTCCGCCAGTTCCTCGGGTTCTTTTTTAAATTTCCGCGACAAATCGTAATACCCGGCCACACGGCGATCGAGCTCCTCATACTCGCGTTCATCAAACTCGTTGTGATCCAAATAGCGATTGATGTCATGAGCCACATCTTCGACCATCTCAATTGCCGTCGAGACCGTTTCGGCAAAACTTTCAATCTTCAGATCGTAGCGAGACAGCGAGTTGAGCCGACTATGAAGTCCGGAGAGCTGAACCGAGATCGCTTCATCGGCATCAGTCAGCGCTTGCAGGGCGTCATTTAAGCCTTCCGAAATACTGACAACGTGAGTCAGGCGAACATGTTCCGCATTTAAGTCTTCCCACTCTTTGGGTTTGGGACGCAACGTCTCCAAGTCCTCAATCATCCAGCGTAAACGTTCCGCTTTTTCTTGCGTACGTTCAGCATCATTCGTGATCTCATCTAAGCGTCGTGCGGCGCTTTGCCAGGCTCGCCATGCCTGCTTGACGTGCGCAAGTAACTCCCCGTGGGCACCATGATCGTCTAAAAGCTTTAACTGGAAATTGGGCTTTAATAAGGACTGGTGAGCATGTTGACCGTGAATATCGACCAGCATTTCCCCGAGGGTGCGTAACTGCGTGACCGTCACCGCAATGCCATTCACCCAGGCTTTACTGCGCCCCTTCGTATCGACCGTACGACGCACCAGTAGCGTCGTTCCATCTTCGAGCTCATTGTCTTTGAGCCATTGAGCGACCTCGGGGGTTGGAATAAATTCTGCAACGACCTGTGCGCGCGCCGTCCCTTCTCGCACTTGGCTCGCATCCGCGCGACCGCCCAGCACTAACTCCAGCGCATCAATCAAGATGGACTTCCCTGCCCCTGTTTCCCCTGTGAGTACCGTAAAGCCTCGCCGTACATCCAAACTTAAGGCTTCAACAATCACAAAGTCATGCAGGTTCAGGGCTTGTAACATGGTCGTGAGCTCCTTTTGAGAGAAGTTGCCCGCGAGGCTGAAAACGCGAGCACGAGGTATTTAGCAGGCTTTTTGTCCCGATTCAGACTCCCCAATCGGCATGAAGTTCCACTTCAGCTTCTGACGGAGTAATTCATAATAGTCAAAGGTCTTTGGGTGCAATAAAACAAGTTTGTGTGCACTGTTTCGAATCGATAACCGGTCTCCGGCTTGCACGTCAAAAAACTCCTGCATATCGTAGTATGCCACGGCATCGCGCACCTTGATCACTTCGATATCAATCGTCACATCCGAAGGCAACACAATGGGGCGACTCGAGAGGGTATGGGGAGCCACTGGAACTAAACACAACCCGTTTAAGGCGGGATACATAATGGGACCACCCGCAGCCAGCGAATAGGCGGTTGAACCCGTTGCACTCGAACAAATAATGCCATCCGCGAGCTGCGAGGACATCTGTTGACCGTTGACGTAGATAACAAACTCCACCATGCCGCCAACACGACCGTGCGTCACCCCAATATCGTTGACCGCCACTCCACTAAAGACGACCTTTCCATCACGGACAATATCCGCTTCGAGAAGATGACGCTCATCGAGCGTGTATTGCCCCTCTAAGACTTGAGGCAATACCTCTTCCATCTCATCGAGCACAATATCGGTAATGAAGCCCAGACGTCCAGCATTGACCCCCACAATCGGCACATCGTAGCCAAACATATGGCGCCCAACCCCTAAGAGCGTACCATCGCCTCCCAAAACAACGGCCATATCCACGCGACGCGCCAACTCCTGACGGCTGTAGCCACGAATGTGACTCGGAGAACCCAGTAGACGCACACTGTTTTCACACAAAAATACCGTACGTCCACAACGCTCAAGCACCGCTAAGCAAGCTTGTAACGGACGTGGATCCGTCTCAGTAGGTTTGACTAAAACCGCAATGTTTTGGAAAGACTTCGGCATGAGGTTAGACTCTTTTGGGAAACGAGGAGAAAGTCATTATCCTAACGCTTTCTCCTCATAGTAGGGAAGAGATAGGAAGGTAGGATAAGGGAGTTATTCGCTGAGCATAGCAGCGCCCATGGCATGGAACCCTGCATCCACATAAACCACATCCCCCGTAATCCCACTGGCAAGATCCGAAAGCAAGAAGGCTGCGGTGTTGCCCACCTCCTCGATTGTGACAGTACGTCCTAAGGGGGCCGCTTGCTCCATGGCATTTAAGAGCTTGGAGAAGTCCTTAATGCCGGCCGCGGCGAGGGTACGAATCGGGCCAGACGAAACGGCATTCGCACGAATACCTTCTTTGCCTAAACTCGACGCTAAATAGCGGGTACCGGCTTCAAGCGCCGCTTTAGCAATGCCCATCGTATTGTAGTTCGGAATTACGCGTACGCTACCAATGTAGGAGAGCGAGAGCACGCTCGCCTTACGACCCTTCATCATGGGTAAGAAGGCTTTCGCGAGTGCAGGATAGGAATACGCCGAGATATCCATCGCCGTCTTAAACGCTTCACGACTTAACCCTTCCAAGAAGTCCCCCGCGATCGCTTCACGCGGAGCAAACGCGATGGAGTGGACAAGCCCATCGAGGCCATCCCACTGACTGGACAATAGGTTCACGGCTTGAGCAATCTGTTCGTCGGAGCTAACGTCCATGGGTAACACCAAATCGCACCCAAATTCTTGAGCAATGTTACGCACACGATCGGCATGATTTTCTGAGGCATAGGTAAAGGCGAGTGTTGCGCCCTCACGATGGCAAGCCTGAGCAATCCCATACGCAATGGAACGATTAGAAATCACACCCGTGATCAAAATTTTCTTGCCAGCTAAAAATCCCATGTTTGTTTTCCTAAAAATGCTTTATTGGTGTAGTAGGCGCCTGTTGCGCTCCTTTTGGCCACACCAAAGCGTTCAAAAATAGTGAGCTTACACGAACGACTTGCCATTAGCAGAGCAAAGTCATCCATGCGGATGACTTGCCTCACCCATATGAGTCAGGGATTAACACTCGCACTGTTCTCAAGGAAGTCGGAGCGTTTGGCCCACTCGAACATGATTAGAGCGGAGTCGATTCAATTTTTTCAGAGCCGCTATGGAGGTACCGGCCTGACGAGCAATCGAGGCTAGGTTATCACCCTTTTTCACCTTATAGGTTTTATTGTCGCTACTTTGAGTGTTCGTACTAGGGCTCTGCACCGACGGCGATGCACTCACGGCACTTCCAGGCGGGATCTCTAACGTTTGCCCCACCCGTACATGTTTGGACTTTAAATTATTTAAGGCCTGAATGGCACTCACACTTACGCCATAGCGTTTGGCAATACTATATAAACTTTCCCCACGGGAAACCCGGTGCGTGGGACCGCTTTCTTCGTTACTGTCCGAAGGCCCAGAGGCGGGTTTAGGCGCTTGCACACGGCTCTCTTGTCCCGAAGGAATTTCTAACTTTTGACCAACGCGCAAATGCACACTACTTAAGCGGTTGGCGCGTTGCAATTGCGTCACCGAGACCCCCGTCTGACGGGACACTTCCATTAACGTATCACCCCGCTTAACCACGTAGAACTTCGGCAACGATACAGGCGTTCCCGAGGTTGGAATACGCAGACGTTGGCCGCGACGCAAACGGCTCGACACTTTGGGGTTGGCCTTACGCAAATCCGCCACGCTGATACCGTATTGTTTGGCAATGGAGTTGAGCGTTTCTCTCGAACCGACCGAGTGCAGACGCACCGAATCCTGCGTTGCGGGCTCTTGCGCCTGAGCGACCTGTTCTGGTGCAGCCTCAATCGGCGTACGTTCGACGGACGGAACGGTCAAAATCAAGCGTTGCCCGCGCTTTAGACGAGCGGAACGTAAACGATTCGTACGAACGATCGACTTGGTCGTGATGTGCCAGCGGGCAGCAATCGCTTCGATCGTATCACCACTACGCACACGGTAGGTCACACGACGCCACGTCGTTTCGGGCGACAACTGCAATCGGGCATCGGCCGCAGCAATCGTAATATCTTCTTGTTCATCGTCGCCTGCACGCACAAGGAGCGTGGAATTGGTCATGACATTGCGACCCGCGGGAATCCCATTCACCTCACGCAATTCTGCTTCGGTCATCCCGGTACGTTGTGCAACGCTCGCTAAGGTATCGCCTTCGGCCATCACATAAGTGGTCCAACGCGACAGGCGTTGACCGCTATCCATCCAGCTGGCCAAATTATCAATAAAGGAATCCACCTTATCGGCGGGCAAATGCATCATGTTGTCATGTGCCGCAACGATGACAGGTAGTTTGAAGCTGGGGTTGAGGGCTCGGAATTCATTCACCTTCATCCCGGCCAATTCGGCAGCAATACCCGTATCGATGTCGCGGGGTTTGCTGATCGTCACAAAATAGGGTTCATTACCCACATCGGGAAGCGTGACCCCAAAGGCATCCGGATTGGACACAATGCGCTTGATCGCCTCGAGTTTTGGAACATAGTTGGCCGTCTCGTTCGGCATTTTGAGACTTAAGTAGTCGGTTTGACCACCCCGAGACTCTTGGCGTTTAATCGCTCGCGAGACACTGCCTTCGCCCCAGTTGTAGGCGGCTAGGGCTAAGTGCCAATCGTTAAACATGCCATAGAGGTACTGAAAGTAATCGAGCGCAGCACGGGTACTTTCGAGAATATCTTGACGTTCATCACGCCAGCGGTTTTGGGCTAAATCGTAGGTTTTCCCCGTCGCTGGCATAAATTGCCATAGCCCCGAGGCTTTGGCCTTGGAAAGCGCTTCAGGCTGGAAAGCACTTTCGACAAAGGGCAAAAGTGCCAACTCCGTCGGCATTCCACGCGCTTCGACGTCTTCAATGACTTGATAGAGGTACTGTCCTGAACGAGTAAACATGCGGTTTAAATAATCCGCATGATCTTGCGCATAATATTTGACCCATTTATCCACCAAGGGCGATTCACACGTGGGCATTTTGTAGCCACGACGAATACGTTCCCAGACGTCTTGGTAAACGCCAGGACCCCCTGCATCCCCTTCACTGGTCGAGGTATTTTTGTTGGTGCTCGTGGAGTTCGTCGTCATTGCATTGGCGAACGTCGAATCGTCAACGGCCTCTGCACGTGCCAAATTCGAAGTTGCCAGTGTACCCACCATCAAACTGGCGGCGAGGAGAGGAAGGGCGCAGATCGTTTTCATGCTCTCGGGGGACTCAAAGGTTTTGTTACCATAGACTATTGATGCCAAATGTAGGCACTTTAACCTAATATTGTATGCTGTAGTTGCCTGACTCATGTGCACAAAGTGTAAAACTCACGAACTTTTGTCACGAATTCAAGGCTTTTTCCGTATTGCATTGCAGGTTGTCATCCGAAATGTCCACTACACTCACCTTTTCGCGCTTTCTTGCTACAGCCCCTGGGCTTCAATTGACTCAGTGGGAGTCCGAGCGCTTTAAGAGCGAAACCGCGGATGTATTTGGTTATGATGCCTTGCAAGTCGGTCTTCCCGACTTCGATACCCTCATCGTGAATCGAATTGCGCGGCATTGGATTACGGTGTGTGATGAAAGTAATGGAGCGAACATAGGGGAAGCGCGACGTGCCGTCGTGGCTCATCCCACCGAATTACCCTTTGATAACGAGACCTTTGACTTGGTCACACTCCCACATACCCTCGATGTAGCGAGCGAACCGCAACACGTCTTACGTGAGGCTGTGCGTGTTTTATGTCCCGAAGGGCGTCTCGTCTTAGCGCTCTTTAACCCCTTGAGCCTCTGGTGGCTACGACAAAAACGGATCAGTTTGGGCGCGAAACCCTATCTTCCGAGTACGGTGCATCCCATTGCCTTACCGCGCATCAAGGATTGGTTTGGACTATTAGGTTTGCACATTGACCGTGGTTATTTCGGACTTTATACCCCCGCCTGCACCTCTCGTGCGAGTTTTGAGCATTGGGCATGGCTCAACAAAGCTGGAGACCGTTGGGCACCACAGTGTGCCAATCTTGTCATCCTGTCGGCCGTCAAACGCGTCGCAAATATCAAACTCGTCGGTCGCATTGATACGATTAAAAAGACACCCCCCTTAATCCCTGGCGCAGCGCGTTGTGGCGCACCCAGTCGCAAAACCCCAGTACAATGACCATCAATAACGGTTTTTTAACATACTCAGACGAGAATTTGCGATGAATCCACTTGAGCCTCCCTTGGAAATTTGGACCGACGGCGCCTGCAAAGGGAACCCTGGCATTGGAGGCTGGGGCGTGTACATGGTCTACGGTCGCCATACGAAAACCCTCCATGGAGGCACCCAAGACACCACCAATAATCGGATGGAACTCACGGCGGTGATTGAAGCCCTCCGTGCTGTAAAACGTCCCGTGCAGATCATTATTCATGTCGATAGCAGTTACGTTCGCGACGGCATTACCCGCTGGATCAAAGGCTGGAAAGCGAAAGGTTGGGTCACTGCCGATAAAAGCCCTGTCAAAAATGCTGATCTCTGGAAAACCTTAGATACGTTGCAGTCGCAACACAGCATTGACTGGCGTTGGGTTCGCGGTCACGCGGGAGACCCTGGGAACGAAATGGCGGATAAATTGGCCAATATGGGCTGTGTGGACAATGGCTGGACACCGCCACCAGGGATGAACCCTTACCGCTAAACTACCGCATTTACGGGATTCACGACCCCGCTATTTGCTTTTTGGTGAAATCCCTGTAGAATTATCAATCTCTAAGCGCGGTTAGCTCAGTGGTAGAGCACTGCCTTCACACGGCAGGGGTCACTGGTTCGAACCCAGTATCGCGCACCAGATTGTCCCATCACGTGAGCACTTTAAAAAATCCTGACGCTTACACCACGGCAATAATCAAAAATATCCTACACACTTGCCGTTGCCCATGTTCGATGTCTCTGCGCTCCCGACGAACAAAACGAATGCCTTATTCGTGCCCAACATCCGTTGGAACACGTTAGCGCGACACGTCGCAGTTGATTTCTCCATTAAACCCGTTTACTGTTGACTACTTGTGACCATCGTTTGAGCAGCAGGGAGGACTCACCCATGTTTTTGAACACCCAAACGCTTCTCGTCATTGTGACGCTTGCCGAGTGTAAAACGTTCACCAGCGCCGCCGAGCGACTAAATCGAGTCCCCACTGCACTCAGCTACACCCTTAACAAAGCCGAATCCGACCTGGGGGTGAAACTCTTTCACCGTCGTGGGAAAGCGCTGGAACTCACCGAAGCGGGCTACTATTTTGTGAAGAATTCCCTTTCAATTCTTAGCCAACTCTACGATCTACAACACTCCACCCAACGGCTTGCCTCGGGGGTTGAACCACTGATTCGCATTACGCTCAACAACATCATCAATCCCCAAGCGCTCTTCGAACTGATTCGTGAGAGTCTGCGTCACTTTCCTCAAACCCAAATTGCCTTAACGACCGATGTCCACGATGGGGTTTGGGATGCACTGATGGATAAACGGGCTGATATTGCCGTTGGGGCCCCCAACCAGCTGGGATTATTCGATGACATTGTTTCGGAAGAAATGGGCATTGCCACGTGGGTCTTTGCCATCTCCCCCGCACACCCTTTGGCAAAAATACAGCATCCCTTGAGTCAAGAAGACCTCCGAGCCTACCCCGCCATCACCATTCCCGATACCTCCCGCAAACTTCCCCCTAAAGTCGCTTGGCTTCTGCGAGGCCAACAAGAGCTCATCGCCCCCGATTATCACACTAAAATAAAGATGCATGTTGCTGGTTTAGGAATTGGCTTTTTACCACGCTACTTCGCTCAACCGTATATCGACGATGGACGATTGGTGGCCTTGCCGGTAGAAATCACCAAAATCCCCACTCCGCTGCATCTGGCTTGGGCAACCCATCCGCCACAACCTTGTCGCACTTGGTGGTTGAAGCAGCTCAGAGACCAAGCGTTGTGGGCGCAATTGATGAGTCCTTTAGCCGAATCCTGAAAGCATTTGAGGATTTCACGCAAAACTTTCCTGTTACGGAAAAAGCATTGTTTTTTAGACTCGAAATCGTATGAACGTTTCGCGTTCACTTCATTCGAGAGAGGTATTTTATGACGACCGTTACTGCGAAACCATTTCCCTATTCGTTTACCCCCTCCAAGACTGCACTGATCGTTATCGATATGCAACGCGACTTCGTCAACCCTGGTGGGTTTGGTGAAGTACTCGGTAACGACGTGTCCCTCGTCCGTCGCGCCATTGTCCCCTGCCAAAACGTTCTCGCTGCGGCCCGCGCAGCAGGACTGCTGGTGATTCATACTCGTGAAGGCCATAACCCCCAACTCACGGATTTATTCCCGGCTAAACGCACACGCGGTGGCAAAACCTTTATCGGCGAGCCTGGACCTATGGGACGCATTCTTGTGCGTGGAGAAAAGGGGCACGACATTATCGAAGAGTGCTATCCGCTACCCAATGAAATCGTGCTTGATAAGCCGGGCAAAGGGGCCTTTTACTCCACCGACTTGGAACTCATGCTGCGCTCACAAGGTATTGAGTCACTCATTATCTGCGGGGTCACCACCGAAGTGTGCGTCCAAACCACTGCCCGTGAAGCCAATGACCGAGGCTTTGAAGTGCTTATTGTGGAAGACGCCTGCGCCTCTTATTTCCCGGAATTCCATCGCGTCACACTAGACATGATTACAGCTCAGGGCGCCATCGTTGGATGGACCACTACCTCGGAGACCCTCTGTGAAATCCTTGAACACGAAGTAAAGTAAAAATGAGCGTTTTTTATACCATTCTTCATAACCAATACCGCGACTCGGTTACCCTCATGCAAGTCTCCAAACGACTGCTCGAGGACCCCGCGGTCAAAGAAGCCTCGGTGGTGATGGCGACCCCCAGCAATTTGGAACAACTCCAACGCGCGGGCTTACAGATCGACGCTACCCCAAAACCGACCGACTTACTGATTGTGATTGACGGGGATCCGCAAGACGAGTCACGTCTATTTGAATTGGCACAACACGCGTTGACACCGCAAACCGTAGAAGCCACTCAAGAAGACATGACCCTTACGAGCCTTGCTCAAGCCTACCAGCGTCACCCCGATTTGAACTTTGCCCTCATCTCGGTCCCCGGCACCTATGCAGCGGCGGAAGCACTCAAAGCCCTTGCACGCGGCATGAATGTCATGCTCTTTAGTGACAATGTGAGCATCCAAGAGGAACGTTTCCTCAAAGACTATGCTCACGCGCATGGACTGCTCGTTATGGGTCCAGATTGCGGTACTGCGATCATCCAAGGCGCGCCGCTCGGCTTTGCCAATCGCGTTGCAACCGGGCATATTGGGATTGTGGCGGCCTCGGGTACAGGTTTACAAGAAGTGAGTTGCCGAATCACCCAATTGGGAGGCGGCATTTCACATGCCTTGGGCACGGGAGGTCGTGATGTCAAAGACACGATCGGTGGCATTACGATGATCGATGCCCTCATCAAACTGCAAAACGATCCGTCGACTCACACGATTGTGATCGTATCCAAACCGCCGGCACCCGCCGTGCTGGAACGTGTGATGGAGCAAGTGAAAGCGAGCGCTAAACCCACGATTGTTCATTTTTTAGGCGCTGAAGAATCGCTTTTAGCACCGTATGCGAGCGACACAATTCACATCGCCCGCCATCTCGCCGAAGCCGCCCACTGGGCCGTCACAGGAGAACCGTTACCGGCCGAGTCAAACAACCTACTCGTCTCGCAGCGGAGGCAACTCGACTCCTTGCGTCCCGGACAGCGTTTTATCCGAGGTCTCTTTGCGGGCGGCACCTTCAACTATGAAACGCAATTGACTTTACTTTCAGCGGGTCTTGCGGTGAGCTCAAACGCGCCCGTGCATGGGGCCTCTCTGATCCCTGAGGGTGCCTCCCGAGATGTCGCTGGGCATGCGGTGTGGGATATGGGCGACGATACGTTTACCCAAGGACGTCCCCATCCTATGATCGATCCGAGCCTAAGAAATCAGTTCATTCTTGAACAGGCTCAACGGGACGATACCGCCCTCATCCTCTTCGATGTGGTGTTGGGTTTCGGGGCACACGATAACCCCCTCGAGGGATTGCTCCCCGTTTTAGAGCAAATTCATCAGTGCCAACATCCTCCGATTCTGGTTGCCCATGTTTGTGGAACCGCTCTGGATCCTCAAAACCGCGAGGCAGTGATTGCACAACTGCAAGCGCATCAAGTCATCGTCGCACCAAGCAACTGGCATGCCGCCAAACTCGCGACTGATTTCGTACGGCAGATCAACCATTCCTAAAGGGTGAGTCCTTATGAACGATTTATTTCGAGAGCCATTACAGGTGGCGAACTTAGGGTTAGACAGTTTTGCGCACAATCTGGAAAGCGTTGGTCAACCCGTTCAATCTATCCATTGGCACCCCGTTGCCGAGGGGGACCCCGTTGTGGGTTGGCAACTGGCACAAACGCTTGCAGATGAACGCGTGAATCAAGCCAATGCGCTCGCCCTCTCGCGTTACCTCAACGCGAATCCCGTTCTCATCGATATCGCCCCTGCACGTGACGTGATTGCCGAATTGGGTTCGAGCCGCACCCTTCTTCATGCAGGACCTCCCATCGAATGGTCCCAAATGTGCGGTCCCATGCAAGGCGGATTATGCGGAGCCGTACTGCTCGAAGGGTGGGCGCAAACACTCGATGAAGCCTATGCGTTACTCGCCTCGGGAGCGATTCAATTGGCCCCGAACCATCACCACCATGCCGTGGGGCCGATGGCAGGGATTATTAGCCCCTCAATGCCCGTGTGGGTGGTCGAAGACACCGAACACCATCATCGTACCTTCAGTAATCTCAATGAAGGCTTAGGTAAGGTACTTCGATTTGGCGCGAATAGCCCAGACGTCTTGGAACGTTTAGCCTGGCTGAATCGAATTCTGGCTCCTACAATCCGGGAAGCGTTACAAAAAACGGGCCCCATTGAATTAAAGCCTCTGATTGCTCAGGCCCTTCATATGGGGGATGAATGCCATAACCGTAATGTTGCGGCAACCGGTTTACTCATTAAAAAGCTCGCCCCGGCATTAGCCAAGTGCGAACACGGTGCCGAGGTCTTGGCGTTTATGGAAAAAAATGACCACTTTTTCCTGAACCTCTCGATGGCGTGCTGTAAAGCGATGCTCGATGCGGCACGCGATGTTCCATACTCCTCCATGGTCGTAGCGATGGCACGCAACGGTGTGAACTTTGGAATTCAACTTTCAGGCACGGGCAATGCCTGGTTTCAAGCGCCAGCCAACCCCGTCGATGGCCTCTTTTTCCCTGGCTATGGTCTTGCGGATGCCGCGGCTGACCTCGGAGACTCTGCCATTACCGAAACGGCTGGAATTGGGGGATTTGCGATGGCCGCCTCACCCGCCATTGTCAAATTTGTGGGCGGGACCGCTCAAGACGCGATGCGCCATAGTCAGGCGATGCATGGCATTACCTTGACACAAAACCCGTTATTCACCTTACCGAACCTCAACTTCTTGGGGTCGGGATCGGGGATTGACGCCCGACTGGTGCTCGACATAGACACCCTGCCCATCATTAACACCGGGATTGCCCATAAAAAAGCGGGCGTCGGACAGATCGGAGCGGGCATTACCACCGCCCCCAAGGCGTGTTTCATGGACGGTATTCAAGCCCTTTATCAAACCCTTACGAAGTGAGTAAACGAATGGAAACCCTATTATTAGCCGTCAATGGCACCTTAATGCGTGGCTTTAAACTCAACCCCAACATGATCAATGTGGGCGCCACGTTCGTAGAAGAAACCCAAACGGATCCACACTACCGTCTCTGGAGCATTGACGATGATCACCCAGGCATGATCCGTGTCAAAACAGGTGGTGTCCATGTCGTCGTTGAGCTTTGGGCCGTCCCCGCCGCGGGACTCGCTCACATTCTTCAGAACGAACCCGCTGGATTAAGCATTGGGAAAGTCCAGTTAATCGATGGACGAACGGTGCTTGGCGTTCTCGCCGAACCGTGGGTGGTGGAAAACCAAAAAGAGATTTCCTCCTTTGGTGGTTGGAAAGCCTACGCCGAATCGACTCATTTACCGGATTAGGAGCTCATCATGAGCACACAGTCTCAACTTACCCCACCCAAAGTTTGGGTCACCGGGGACTTAAATGCCTTTTTTGGGCTCTTTACCAACGTACTACTTAACGTGTTGGTCTTGACAGGGCTCTCCCTTTATGTTGCCCAAATTCCGGCAGAAACCGTGTACGGACGCATACTTCCCGCGCTCGGGATTGCTTTGCCCTTGGGTAACCTCTTTTATGCGTTTCTCGCGTGGCGACTCGCTCAACGTGAACAACGTAACGACGTCACGGCGCTACCCTATGGACCCAGTGTCCCACACATGTTCATCGTGGTGTTCGTCGTGATGCTCCCGGCGCTCTTGATCCATAAAAGTTGGATGCTGGCGTGGAAACTTGGCCTTATTTGGGCCATGATCGTCGGCGTAATTGTTTTGTTGGGCATCGTCATTGGTCCGATGGTTCGCAAGTACACTCCTCGCGCGGCCATGCTCGGGACGCTCGCCGGGATCGCTATTGCCTTTATTGCCATGCGCCCCGCCTATCAAATGTTCGATGGGGCTTGGATCGGGTTAATCTGCTTGAGCATCATTCTTATCAACTGGGTCGGTGGGGTTCGACTTCCCTTTGGGTTGCCGGGCGGTTTAGCCGTCGTCATTGTGGGTTGCGTGTTAGGGTGGGGAGCCACGTTCTTAGGCTACACCCAGTTAATGAGTACCACCGCCGTAAGCGACGCGTTGCAACAACTCTCCCTCAACCTTCCGCACCTCTCCACTGACGTGTTTGACGTTCCGAGTGAACTCGTTTTACCCTTGCTGGTCACCGCCATTCCTTTGGGGATCTTTAACTTTACGGAAATCCTCAATAACGTGGAATCCGCTTCTGTCGGGGGCGATAACTACAATCTGCGTGCCGTACTCGCGGCCGACGGTATCGGGGCCATTCTCGGCGCCTTTTTAGGCTCTCCTTTCCCGCCGGCTGTCTATATCGGACACCCAGGGTGGAAGGCCATGGGCGGACGCATCGGCTACTCGCTCGCCACAGGGGTTTGTATGGCCTTAGTATGCTTTTTGGGCCTCGCAGCCCTCCTACTCTCGGTGATTCCGCTGGTAGCCATCGTTCCGATTTTGCTCTTCATTGGGCTCGTGATTGGGGCTCAAGCCTTTCAGGCGAGTCCCAAGCGTCACGCTCCTGCCATTGTCTTGGCATTGGTTCCAAACATTGCCGAGTGGGCGAAATCCCAAGTCGATGGAGCCATTAGTTTAGGCGGCATTAATCCTCATGCATTGAGTGCCGAGCAACTCAGTACCTTAGCCAACAGTGGTGTGCTCTATAACGGCATGGTCATCACAGGTGGGGGTGCCGTGCTCGCAGGGTTGATGTTGGGGGCGATTGCTGTCTTTGTCATTGACCGGCGCTTTAACTGGGCCACGGTCTATAGCCTCATCGCCACCGTTTTGTCCTTCTTTGGATTCATTCACGGCACCCAAATGGGGATTAACGTGACGCCGACGGTGACACTGGGGTATTGCCTCGCTACGCTCGTTTTTGCGTACTTAGCGTTCAAGCAACGCCAAGAAGAAGGGCAATTCAACTGGGCCCCTGTCGATAACGAAGACGAAGCCACTCACTAACCCATCCCTCGTTTTCCTTTCCTGAGCCGTCTGGCTCAGGAAGGGGCTCCCTTTTTTCAAACCCTAACTATGAAAATTGTCGTTACCCTCGGTGGCAATGCCCTTTTACGTCGCGGCGAACCCATGACGGAGCAAAATCAACGCTCCCAAGTGATGCTCGCCGCACAGGCGCTCGCGGATATTGCCCGCCAACATCATTTGATTTTGAGTCATGGCAACGGCCCTCAAGTCGGCCTGCTCTCACTCCAAAATGAAGCGTTTGAACACGAAGTTCCTCCCTATCCTCTGGATAATTTAGGCGCACAAAGTCAAGCCATGATTGGCTACTTGTTTGTCCAAGCCATGAAGTCGGTCCTGCCCGACAAATGTGTGGTGTCATTGCTGACCCAAAGCGAAGTGGACCCTCAGGATCCTGCCTTTCAAAATCCCACTAAATTCATTGGCCCCATTTATGAGGAGGAAGAAGCCAAAACGCTTGAGCGCACCAAAGGCTGGTGTATGAAATTGGATGGCCAACATTGGCGTCGCGTAGTCGCCAGTCCTCGCCCGAAACGTATCATTGAATGGCCTGCGATCGAAGCGCTGGTCAACGCGGGGGTTTTAGTCATTGCCGCGGGCGGCGGTGGGGTACCTGTTATCGCGACACCAACGGGACTCCAAGGTCTCGAGGCTGTCATTGACAAAGATTTCGCTGGAGCTCTACTCGCTCAAACGATTCATGCCGATAAATTGATGATTGCGACCGATGTGGATGGGGTGTATGTCGATTGGGGCACTCCCGACGCGCGACGTATCACAGGGGTTCACCCCGAGGTCTTAGGAACCATGGGGTTTGCCGCGGGTAGTATGGGACCGAAAGTCGAAGCCGCCATTCGCTTTGCTCAATCGGGCGGTGAAGCCATCATTGGTCCACTCACCGAGCTTCGCGCCATGCTCGAGCACCGCGCAGGCACCCTCGTGAGCCAACACGTTGAGGGGATTGAATACGCTCAGTAAAGCACGTGTCTATAGAGGAACTCGTGGGTTCACGAGTTCCTCTGCAGACGCCCCCACTGAGGGACAACCGACGGATTGTCTATTTCGGCGCAAGAGCGCGAGAGTGTGTCTGTTAAAATGGAAAGACTTTTGACAACCGGAATTGACTTGCTATGCAACCTCAGCAAAGCCTCCGTGAACGGATTTTAAGAACCCTCTGGGGACTTACCATGTGGGGTACGTGGATCGGTACCCTCTGCCATCGTTTTTCCTTAACCTCCGCGGTCATTACTGTGGGGATTTTTGCCATTCTTGTTGGCCTGACTGGACTCATTACCCGACGTCCTTACTTTGCCTGTTCACTCGCCACCCTCATCCTATTAGGGCTCACCCTGCTCAATAAAGCCAAAGGCTTTTTTTGGCATGAGACCCTCTTTTTCTCGGACTTTAAGCTCTTTTTAGATCCGAGCAACACGGAGACGGTATTACATTACCCCTGGGCACTCGCCCTCTTCGTGGTCCTTCTGATCGTCTTTCTCGTGATAGGGGTACTCACCTTCCGCCACGCCAAATTTGAACGTCGCGTGCGGCTGCCCGCCTTGCTGTTTGCGCTATGGGGAATGCTCTTTACCAACTGGCAATTAGAAGACGGTCAGAATCGTTGGTTGCAGAGTTTACCCAAGGGCATGAATGTACTCACGAATCTCGTCATGTCGGCCAATATTCCCTACCAGAATCCCGCAGACAAGATTTCGAGCACCTCGGAAGCGTTCCGCGCTGCCCAGTCCCAATTACCTCCCAGCGATATCCATGAGGCCGCTCAGTCGCTGACGTTGCCCAACATCGTGATTTTGTTGCAGGAATCCACGTTTAACCCTGCTCTCTATCAAGACGTGCAAGGAGGGCTTCCCACGCTAGGCATGTTTGCTCCCAACGATCGCCAAACCGAGGGCTTACTTCGTGTCCAAACGTATGGTGGGGCCACGTGGCGTAGTGAATTTGCCGCATTAACAGGGATCAGTTCGGAAGAATTCGCTCCAGCGGGAGGATCCGTCTTTTATAGCGCGGTATTTCATCTCAACACGTCGCTTTTTCGAGAGCTCAAGCGCTACGGTTACGAATCCTATCTACTCACCCCATTTAACCCCGGGGCTTATAACGCAGGGAGCGCTTACGAAGCCATGGGCATTGATCATATCGTGCAACCGCAAGACTATGGCTACCCTGCTGCGAAACGCTCCAACCTTTGGACGATTCGCACTGCCGATATGCTCAAGTATGCGCAACAGATTCTCAGTGAGAAGGGCAAGCACCCCAAAGTCATCTTTGCCCTCACCATGCGTGAACACGGGCCCTATCACAACCGTGAGCCAAACGCACCCCAGTTACACGTCGCAACAGGCGCTGACGCTGAGTCCATTTCAAATTACACGGCACGACTACTGGAGGCGGACGAAGGCATAATGGCGTTTGAAAACTGGGTAAAAACAAACCCCGAGCGCACCCTCTTTGTTCGTTTTGGTGACCATCAACCTGCCATTACGATAGCCTCGGGCTATAAAACGGCTTTACCGAATGCCCAGCGATTAACCCATTTTGCCTTAATGGATAATCAGCTCAAAACCACGCGCAACTACCCCGTTTTCGATCTGGTTTATTTACCTGGGTTAGTGCTTGAGCGCCTCAAAGGGAAACCGAGTGAAGCCTTTCAGGCGAATATTGATGCACGTCGTCTGCTCAACGGAGCGTTTGAAGACGCCTCGGATAGTGCGCTGCGCGATAGCTACCGAGCCTACCTCTTTAAAGATTTAGGCATTGCTGCTCATTAACCTAAAAACCGTGGAATCTACACTCAAAGGCCTTGCTCATAGAACAGCTTCAAGAATGCCTGATCTCTCTTGGTTGTTTCGGTAGAC
>ENA-OVGM01000374-OVGM01000374.1-human-gut-metagenome-genome-assembly--contig:-NODE-374-length-48073-cov-12.923320_pt1 | contig 48073 bp, 28 predicted proteins | sample MGYA00237773_ERZ505425 | MGnify/ENA primary metagenome ERZ505425 (study PRJEB26158, sample SAMN06016407) | human gut metagenome | biome: human gut; feature: ankylosing spondylitis patient; material... | reverse complement strand
TACGCATATCAGGCAGATTATTCGGATTAGACCCCATATTGATATTATCCATGATACGAAGCCCGGGAGCGACAGCAGCTATCGCTTTAGCCACATTATTCGTACTATACTTTTTCAGTTCTTCACCCTTGATAGTAACAGCAGAACCAGTGAATCCCTCTTTCTTTCTATTAAACATACCTGTCACCACCACTTCATCGAGTGCTTTTGTATCAGACTTCATCACTACCGACATATAGGATGAAGGATTCAAGAACTGAGTCTCCAAACCTACATACGATATTCTAACCCGACTATCTTTCGAAACATTAGAAAGCTGAAAATTACCATTATTGTCCGTGATAGCCCTAATATTATTGGCATCTTCTACGATAATAGTGGCACCGATAACAGGAAGTCCGTCTTCCTCGGAAAAAACTTTTCCTTTTACTTGTGAAAAAAACTTTTTAGAATCCTCTTTTGTGATATTGATGAATTGTCCGTCAATGTGGTATTTCAACGGATTTTTCCCGATAATCACTTTCAATGCTTCATCGACTGTAGCTTTTTCTACTTTTCCGGTAGAAGTATAAGAACTGATTTCATCGTAGATAAAAAGAACTTTATATCCCGATACTTTTTCAAAACGTTTAAAAATAGAGGGTAATCCTTCATTTTTAAACTCCATTGTTATTTGCTTTTCCTTACCTGTTTGCGCTTCAACACGCCATGAATAGGCAAAAAGGAAAAACAAGAACAAGACAATGAACTTTTGTGCTTGATTCTTTTTCATAAGCCCGAATAGTTAAATAATATTTCATTCTTTTAATTATATACGAAGTTTAAAAAAGAATGGTTACCCTTAAAAGAATTTATTTTTCAGAAATATATATTTCTATTCAGATTTATGACTTTTTGCTCGTTTTTTATTCAATAATTAGTTTTCCTGTTTCAAAATGAGCATGTATCCTCTCCATTCGATTCAATAATTCAATCAAGTGAAAGATGTCTTGGTGACGATTTGCAAAGAAATGCATACGAAGATCCATAATTTTGCTATTGCGGAACTCAATATCTATATTATACCAACGCCCTATTTCTTTCATCATGTCAACCAGGGCAACATCGTCAAAATAGAAAAATCCTTCCTTCCAATATAAAAATGATTCAATGTCCACCTCGTTCACAGCAAACGTTCCGTCAGAAGAAAGCTGTGCACTTTGTCCCGGCATCATTTCAACACTATGAATTCCACAAGTATCGCTAACAGCCACTTTTCCTGTAATGAGCGTAACACGGACATCAATAGGAGAGTAGCTACGCACATTAAATTCCGTTCCTAATACGCGAACCTGTAGATTTCCACTTTTCACAATAAAAGGATGTTTTGCATCTTTAGTAACTTTAAAATAAGCTTCACCTTCCAAAGAGACGACTCTTTCTTTTCCTTTAAAAATCGTAGGGTAAGCTAATCGGCTGTCTGAATTCAAGAAGACTTCGGTTCCTTCGGATAAAACAACTTTGAATGTCTCTCCCCTGGGAATACTTAATCTATGTATCTGTACTTTCTGCTTTCCTACTTCCTTGGTTTCTGTCTGAAGAAGAGCACGACTATAATCTATTTCTTTAGAAGACAACTGTGCAGTAGAGGAAGACGAAAGAGATTCTACCACTTCTTTTAGTGGTTTTATTTCCTTCTCATCATTCACTTGTAAAGTGACTTCTTGGGCAACATGATTGGCTTGAAACACTTGAATGATTTCCGGTTGCGACGAAATCATCATTGCACGCAAAACTAAAATTATGACAACAGCTGCCGCTACACCTGTGATACTGGCCCACAACAGCATGCGTGTATTTTTTCTTCGATTGTTTTTAGAATGTTTATTATGAAAATCTGCCATTTCATTCCGGACATCAATTGCCAGCATATTTTGTTTTTTCTGCATCTCTATCACAATTTCTGCCAAATCAGAACATGCTTGCAAGCATTCCTCATCTTCTTTCAAATTATGTAATTGATCAGCAGTTATATGAGAACGATTCTCCATAATTTCCAGGAGTTCTTCTTCCGACTTACTTATATTTATATTCTTTTCATCCATAAATAATGTATTCAATATATATATTTACGTTTTAAAGTCTATTCCGGTTACCCTCTTGCCCCAATTCTTCGCGAAGAATACGCAAAGCCTTTACTATATTCTTATGAATAGCCGCAACACTTACATTCAATTCTTCGGCCACTTCTTTATATTTCTTATTATGAATATAGCATGCTTCCAATATATGATAATTATAAGGAGTCAACTTTTCCATAGCTTTACGAATACGCAAAACACGAGAATCAGAATGTTGTGAATCGACTTCTATCATTTTATCAGTTAATTGCGAAGTGAACTCTACATATTCTTCATGGATATTTTGCTTGCGAAGATAGTCAATGCAACGTGTACGAATGATTGTATAAAGATAAGTTTTAGCCGTCGCTTCTTCTATCTTTTCATAATTACGCCACAAATACTCAAAAGCATCACTTACGATATCTCTGCATACCTCAGCGTCATTTATAAAATAATATGCAAAATATACAAACTGTGCATACCATTCATTAAACATTTTGTCAAAAGTAGCCCTGTCATCCATTTAATATCGTATTCTTCTGTTATTTCTGGCAGACAAATATACATTAAAACTTAATACGCAGTTGCATTTGTACATCTGCTTTTTTATTTCCACAGATCAAATCATTGCCCGAACCGATCTCATTCCGGTCTAAATAGACTGTTTCGCCAAACTTGGTTATGAACAACCAGTGCTTATTCAGTTCATATCTGAAACGAACGGAGCAGCGAAATCCACGACCTTGGAAGGACGGTGTGTAAAACGTATAAAGCAATCCGCTTTCCGAAGCATATACACGCGAATCATAATCGTCTGTAAAAAAGTAACTGCCCTGAACGTCAGCAAACAGCCTGGCCCAAGGCAGTTGGGAGGATATCATTTGTGTAACCTGATATCCTATATTAGCAGCTCTGTCCTGAGAATGAAAATGATTATAATCTAAAGTTGTACGACTGCTTAACACATCTCCTAAAGAATAGTTCAAACGATAACGAAGTTGATGGTGAAAAATAGGAAGTGTTAGTGTTCCTTTACTACCTGTCCAATCCCGTTCTTTGCGTTTATAGCGGTACTTCAGATACATGGATAGATGGCTGCGTGGAGTGAAAGTGGCTTGAAGCAATCCGTCTGTTCCGCGAGAGGGTTTATTTACTCTGTATTTTTTCCACGGAAAAGAAAATAAATCGAATGAGGCGAAAAATTTCCAATAAGCAAAAGGAGAAGCCTCCATGCCGATATAATATCCCTGTTCATTTTGTGTCGTACTTCCTTCACCGAAAGAATGGGCGAACATGGCCCAATAGTTATAAGAATAAAACCGGTGTATCAACATGATTTGAGTGTTTTGAACCGGTGAATACTGCAAACGGTTCAAAGAGGCCCAACCTTGTTTTCCTATGGCCGTCTCTCCTTGAAAAGAAAAACGATGCCAGCGATAAGCATAATCAATCCCCAGATTATAGAAGTTGTTTCCATGAAGATTGTATTTGGAATAGCCTGTTAATTCCGGTTTGTATGGTCGGTTGAAAAGGTAGTAAATCCCGGTGATACCCAGTCGGATACGGTTGTGTTGATAACTCACGTTTCCACCTGTTAATTGCATGGTAAACAGGTTCTTTTTATCTGCTTCCTTTTGACTTCTGTGTAATCCGGTTTTATAGATGGAGGTAATTGCTCCGTTAGTGATTGTTCCATCTAATGAGCGGTGTGAATAGAAACCGGAAAGATCCCAATCTTTAGATAAAGCAACAGTGGCAGCCACTCCCCGAAAATAATTGTATTCATCGCTGGAAGAGTGTTTCTTTATCCCCCCACTGCGATTGTTGAAGGAAGAGGCATAGACTGTTTTTCCCATCAGATAATCAGTGCTAATCACTAATCCTTGTCCGAAACTAAGCCGATAGTTACCAACAGCTAATGCTTTTAATCGTCCACAATCTTTTAATAACAGATAAAAGGAATAATAATCGTAGCCATAACGATTGTGTAAAGCTCCAAAAGGTTCTCCGGCATCTTTCTCGGCAACGACTCCTGCATAAAGTCGGTCACTGTATCGGAAACTGTATTTCACAGAGTTATAAACAGAAGGACCTAAATAGGTATGTTCATAACCTTTTCGCTTATAAAATGGTATATCAAAGCGAGTTAACAGCTCATTCTTTCCATACTTCGCTGCGCTTTTCAACAGACTTTTCCACCGAAAAGCAGGTTCATTGTTAATAGCTTTTATACAGACGAAAGGTAGTAAATACTGAATTGTTTGTTTATCCATCTCTTCTACCAGTTGGAGTTCATAGATGGTTTTCATCTGTCCGTGTATATAGATATAGGCCAGCAGATGTTCAATCTGAATATCACTAAGGAAAGGAAACTGTTCGAGTTGTTCACGGGTAGCAACATTCAAATTAACTGGTTCCTGCATACGATTGGAAAGTTCTTCCAATTCATTTTCCCAATTAAGAGTATTAACAGAGTTATCAGTTCCGTTATTAACAGATAAATCTTCAAGAACATCTTCTAAAAGACTTTCAGAAGGGTTTTGAGCACTACAAGCAGGAATTATTAACAGGCTGTTTATAATACTTATCAACCGTAAAAGTTGAATAGTTTTCATCAATAAAATGGTTTATTCTTCCTGCTTTTCAACAGATAAGGGCGCAAAGATACTTTAAATAGGTTAACATCGAAGAGAAATGTCTGAATAATAAAATTTTAATTCTATTTTTGTATCGTGAAAAGAAGGCTTAACATAGTAGTAATGACACTGTTTGCTATTGTTTGTTGTTCGTTGCGCCTGCAAGCTCAAGAAAAACAAAGCATCAATGGATATTTGGTTCCGATGTGTATCTACAATGGAGATACCATTCCATGTGTCCAGTTAAGAACTGTGTATATTTTCCGTCCGTTGAAATTCAAAAATGAAAAGGAACGCCAGGAATATTATCGACTGATCCGCAATGTGAAAAAGGTATATCCTATCTCCAGAGAAATTAACCAGGCTATCATCGAAACCTACGAATATCTTCAGACATTACCCAATGAGAAAGCCCGCCAAAAACATATCAAACGGGTTGAAAAAGGCTTGAAAGATCAATATACTCCCCGAATGAAGAAACTATCTTTTGCACAGGGGAAACTATTGATTAAATTAATAGACCGCCAAAGCAATTCAACCAGTTATGAACTAGTGAAAGCATTTATGGGACCTTTCAAAGCGGGATTCTATCAGACTTTTGCTGCATTGTTCGGTGCCAGCCTGAAAAAAGAATATGATCCGCAAGGGGAAGACAAACTAACGGAACGTGTAGTGTTGATGGTGGAGAACGGACAGATCTAAAATCAATCAGCTTATAAGTTTATCAACTTTATAAACTAATTGATCACTACTCAACCATACTAGTTATCATTTCAAGAATTAATAAGCTTCCTGCAAGGTATTAATTTCCGGTTTCTCAGAAGTTAATACTTGAGTTCCCAGTTATTAATACGTATCATATAGGCTGTTAATACCTGACAACTCAAGTATTAACAGCCTGAAAACGAACTATCAACAACTATAATAATAACTACCCAACACCCATAGAATCAACATGGATCCATATAGTTATAAACAGAACATAGTTATTGATTATAAATGAATTAACTAAGCTATTAACTCGTTATAAACAACTTATTAACCAATCCTGTATTATGACTATTAGTGTAACTTTTTGAACAAATCCCAAATCACAATACCGGTAGTTACGGAAACATTCAACGAATGTTTTGTACCATATTGAGGAATCTCTATACAACCATCCGAATGGTTAATAACCTCCTGCTGTACCCCTTTCACTTCGTTTCCCATAACGATAGCGTACTTCTTGGTTTTATCCAGCTGGAGCTCATCAAGCATAATACTTCCTTCCGCCTGCTCTACAGAATAAACGATATATCCTTCGTTTTTGAGGTTATCAACAGCATCAACAGCGTTATTAACATACTTCCAGTCGACAGTGAACTCTGCACCCAGCGCAGTCTTATGCATTTCAGGGTGAGGAGGGGTAGCTGTTATACCACACAGATAGATACATTCAATACGGAAAGCATCCGAAGTACGGAACACAGAACCTATATTGTGCAAACTACGAATATCATCCAGCACTACCACCAGAGGCAGTTTTTCAACCTGTTTAAACTCTTCGGCACTGATACGGTTCAGCTCTGTTATTTTCAGTTTACGCATACATCTTTTCTTTTATTATGTTCTTGTCCACAAAGGTAATTCTTTTCAGTTAACAAGGTGTTGATAACGGTTTAAAACCTGTCAAAACTATCGGCAAAGATTTTGAAAAATAATTCTTGCATTATTCAAAAGAAGGTATAAGAGGCCTTCGTTATGAACATTCCAAAAAACTAACCCAAAACTTTCTACACAGACATAAACATATTTTTCAGCACTTATCTGCCTGTTTATATCCATAAAGTTTTTAACTTTGCACTTTATCAACAGGGAGTTAATAGCAAACTTCCATTTGACGGCATTTAACGATGCTTTCATTGATAATGAAGCAAGTAGGATAGGATATCTTGCCCTTTACATCAGTTCATAACCAACTCATAAAGCAGAAGTATGGACTAATAACTTATCCGGCAAGAAAAATCGTATTTATTTGCTAACATTATTAACAGGCTATCATCACTAACAAAGGATTTTTTTTAAAAGGAAAGAAATAAGAATATTATTATGAATGAACTCATAAAGGCTATTAACGAGCTAAAGAAAGAAAAGAATGCAATCATTCTGGGCCACTACTACCAGAAAGGGGAAATACAAGACATCGCTGATTACGTTGGCGACAGTTTGGCATTGGCTCAATGGGCAGCCAAGACGGAAGCGGACATTATTGTGATGTGTGGCGTTCACTTTATGGGGGAAACGGCAAAAGTGCTTTGTCCGGACAAGAAAGTACTGGTGCCCGACATGGCGGCAGGTTGTTCGTTGGCGGACAGTTGTCCGGCGGATCAGTTTGCACAGTTTGTCAAAGAGCACCCGGGATACACCGTTATTTCGTACGTCAACACGACAGCTGCCGTGAAAGCAGTGACAGATGTGGTGGTGACTTCCACCAATGCGAAGCAGATCGTGGAAAGCTTCCCCAAAGATGAGAAAATAATCTTTGGTCCGGATAGGAATTTGGGTAATTATATCAACTCTGTTACGAACAGGAATATGTTGCTTTGGGACGGAGCCTGTCACGTGCACGAACAATTCTCGGTTGAAAAGATTGTGGAATTGAAAGCGCAACATCCCGAAGCATTGGTGTTGGCACATCCCGAATGTAAGAGCACAGTTTTGAAACTGGCTGATGTGGTAGGATCTACAGCTGCTTTGTTGAAGTATGCCGTGAACCATCCGGAAAACACGTATATTGTGGCTACCGAATCGGGTATCTTACATGAGATGCAGAAGAAGTGTCCGCAGACAACGTTTATTCCTGCTCCTCCGAATGATAGTACGTGTGGATGTAATGAGTGTAGCTTCATGCGGTTGAATACGTTAGAGAAGCTCTATGAGTGTCTGAAGAATGAAGCACCGGAAATAACGGTAGATCCAGAAGTAGCGAAGAAAGCAGTGAAGCCGATTCAGAGAATGTTGGAGATTTCGGCTGAACTGGGATTATAGACGAATTTTTCTTAGTTTAACTGTGAATTTGTGTTCAATCTCTTTCAGCTTCGGATACAAAGTCAGGTCATAACAAAAAATATAAGCAAGAAACAGTCAAGGAAATAGGATATTTGCAGTAAAGTATTCTATTTTTTGACTGTTTTGTATTTATGATAGGAGGCATATATATAAAATCTCTTTCTTTGTGAAAAAAGTGAAATCTAATGATTAATACCATGAGAAAATGTATTTTATTTGTGCTTATTGGTTTATCCAACGGATCGGTGCACGATCTGATATTTATCGTAATACGTTTTTTAACTGTGGAGAACCGGTCACCAATGTAGATCAGGAAAACAGAGAATATAAAGATGCAGTTTATAAAAACATTACTATCGAAGGAAAATATTCTACATGTGTAAAAAAGTTCATTGTTCAAGAAAATACTAACAGAACGAAAGCATATTTATCTTGATTTATTTAAGTGATTTCAAAGTTTTGATTTTAAATCGTCGTGCACAGTAAATAGTATCTAATAGACTATATTTTAAAGAACTAATTGATCTTTTTAACGGATAGTAGTGATCTAATTAAAATCTATTGAAAAGCTGTAGCGGTGAATTATACAATTTTTGATAGTCTAATATACATATCTTGTTCATTGAGAAATTTTCATTTTGGTAATTGGTTGAATGCGGTTGTTATTAATATAGAAACTTTAGTTGGAAAAAGAAGAGATATTTTCATTTTTTGAACAATTAATTTCTTCTTTTTCTTCCAATTTTCCTTTCTTTGCAATGCTTTACAGAGCTTATATTTGCTAATTAATACTATAAGAACATGAAACGAAAATCTTCGGAAACACTATGTGTATTGCCTATATGTAACTCAATATTCACACGCATGAGCAATAAATACATTGTATCTACTCTATTTGGTTCTTTACTAACACCACAGGTCAGTGCTGCTGTAACTAGCAGACCGAACATTTTATTCGTTATTTCTGATGATCAGTCTTATCCGCATGCATCAGCGTATGGATCTTCTTTAGTAAAAACGCCTGGATTTGATTTGGTTGCTCAAAATGGCTGGTTATTTAATAACGCTTTTGTGACTTCTCCCGGGAGCAGTCCTTCCCGTGCTTCTATACTTACAGGACTTTATCCCTGGCAGATAGAAGAAGCGGGTACGCATGCTTCTTCTTTTCCGATTGATTATAAATGTTTTCCAGATTTATTAGAAGAGGCAGGCTATTATATTGGATACACTGGAAAAGGGTGGGGACCTGGAAATTGGAAAATATCAGGGCGCAAGCGTAACCCAGCTGGTCCCGAATATAATAAAATACGTATCCATCCTCCATATAAGGGGATATCTAATATTAATTACTTTCAAAATTTCAAAGAATTTCTTCATGGAAGAGAGGGAAAACAGCCATTTTATTTTTGGGTGGGTACAAATGAACCACATCGACCTTATGAAAAAGATAGCTGGGAAAAGGCTGATAAAAGACTGACTGATGCAGAGGTTCCTCCATTTTTGCCTGATAAACCTGCTATAAGAAAAGATTTATTGGATTATGGTACTGAAATAGAATGGTATGATAGCCAATTGTCTCAAATTATTGATATATTGAAGGAAGAGGGTGAATTTGAGAATACTTTAATTATAGTCATGGCCGACAATGGTATGCCTTTTCCTTTAGCTAAAGCTACATGTTTTGAATATGGTATTCATGTTCCATTGGCGATATGTTGGGCAAATGGAATTAAAGATGGAGGAGTTAGTGACGAACTTGTTAGTAGTGTGGATTTATTTCCGACCATACTTGATGCTGTTGGTATACAATATAAAGAAAAAGTAATAGGGAATAGTATACTTCCGTATCTAAGAAAACAAAAGAAGACCACTGGACGAAATACTATTTTTGCAGGAAGAGAACGTCATAGTTCCGCGCGATATAACAATTTAGGTTATCCTATGCGTGTATTGAGAACTAAAGAGTTTCTTTATATAAGGAACTTTTGTCCTGAAAGATATCCAGCCGGTGATCCTTGCTATATAAATAAGGATGGAAATTTGACACCGATGTATAGTGCTTATTTTGATATCGATCAGGGACCGGCTTGGAAGTTCATTATTGATGAAAAAGATACTCCTGAAATATATCCCTATTTTCTGAAAGTAGTGGCAAAACGTCCATATGAAGAATTGTATAATATTAGCTCGGATCCTGGTTGCCTTAATAATTTAGTAGGAGACAACAAATGCATGAAAGAACTGGAACATCTTCGTAATAGGATGAATGATACACTCAAGAAGACTGAAGATGCACGTTATTTGAATAGTACTGATCAAGATCAAAATATTTGGGAAACTTATCCACGATTAAACGGAGTAATACGTACCTTTCCGGAACCTTTGTTCTGATAATAGTTTTTTATAATATTTTAAAAGCACCCACGGATATCATTAATCGGGGTGCTTTTAACTTTTTCATTTGCAAAGGTCTTTTTTCAAGGATTATAATGATTTTATATGGATAAGTGCTTTATCTCATATTAATAATGAATGTAGATATTAGAGCTTGATTGGTTAATGAATTAAAGGAGGAGCAATCTGATCAATAAAAGAAAGAATAATCCATAATAGTTAATTTGTTGGATATCATGTTGGATTCATTTATATAGCTAAAATGGGCATTATAGCTTATTCTAAAGGATCTTTTTAATTCTTAAATTAGTTTGGGACTAATTTTTTATTAATTGGTCTACTTTTATTATTATAATTTATCCGGTTTCTCTACTTTTGTTTCATTCAGAAGGACAAATATGAAGTTTTCGACAGGACATAACTCAATTAGTAGAAGATAATAATCTTCATAACATGAATAAAAAAAGGTAAAAATAGAGATTGTAATAATAAGAATTTTTATTTGGGTATAGTTAAGTTAAAAGGATTGTTTGAAGGATAGATGAAATAGTATTTCGGATTTCTCTTTATATAACTTTGAGATATAAATTAATTTTTAATTTAATACGCCTATGGTATAATAAAATGACTTTTTTACATTCTACTTCTTTTGCATTTTGCAAAATCGTGAGTTATTTATACGGGATAGAATCCTTTGTAAACTTTTAATCTAATAAAATATTAAACATGGTCAAAAGAGTTTTATTTTTATTTTGTTGTATGTTTGCACATGTTGTATACGCCCAGAATATGATGATAAAAGGGACTGTTATAGATGCAAACAATGATCCTCTATTGGGGGTGACTATTATGGTAAAAGGAACTACTACGGGAACCGTAACCGATGTTGATGGAAATTTTTCTATTAAAGGCAAAACGGGAGAGACACTGGTTGTTTCTTATATTGGAATGCAAACGCAAGAAGTGGTATTTAGGGGACAACCACTTAAAATTATATTAAAAGACGATGCCCAAGCCTTAGAAGAGGTTGTGGTAGTTGGTTATGGTACTATGCGTAAGAAAGACCTTACCGGATCTGTAATACAGGTGCGTCCGGATAAAATAGCTAATGAAAACCCAAAAACTGTACAAGATATTCTTCGTGGTACACCAGGTTTGGCCATAGGTTACAATGCTGATGCCAAGGGTGGTGGTTCCATGAATATCCGCGGTCAACGTTCTGTTTATACGGATGGTAATCACAACTCACCATTGTTAATCTTAGATGGTATGATGTTCTATGGCGAACTTTCTGAAATCAATCCTGACGATATTGGGCAGATTGATGTATTGAAGGATGCTTCTGCGGCAGCTGTGTATGGTGCTAAAGCAGCCAATGGTGTTATTATTATTACGACTAAAAAGGGAAAGAGAGGTAAACCAGTAGTAAACGTCAGCACAAATATTGGTCTAACACAACGAAGTGCTTACCGTGAACGATTTAGTCCTTCTGCATATTTGCAGCATTATGCAGACTGGAAAGCTAAAAGTACTTATGGAGCTAATGCAGAAGGTAATTGGGACGACTACCAAATTGGTGTATATAAAGGTATGGATGGCTATTACACGAATCCCGAAAAGTTGACGAATATTGATTTGGATACTTGGAGAGGTTACACTAGTAACGAATCTGGAGAAAGCGATTTGAGTATTTGGGCAAAGCGTTTGGGATTTACAGGTAATGTGCTTGAAAATATTCTGTCAGGCAAGACTGTGGATTGGGAGGACAAAGCTTTTCGTTTGGGTTTCAATCAGGACTACAATGCCAGTGTCAGTGGTGCTTCTGAAAAAGTGGATTATTACTTCTCTTTGGGCTATCTGCGTAATGAAGGTGCCTTGATTGATGATACCTATCGTGCTGTTCGTGCCAATATGAAATTGAATGCCAAAGTAACTAATTGGTTCGAGATAGGAGCCAATATCAATTTCCAAGATCGTACAGATGGCAGTATTGACATGGACGAAGGTCAATTCATGCGTAATAGTCCTTATGCGGATTATGCCGATGAAGATGGGAATCCTATTCAATATCCGAATGACGATACTTATTCACAGCGTGGCTATAATTATGATTTCCAAAAACAATATTTGGATCTGGAAAAAGGATATACGGTGTTGAATTCTATTTTTAACGCTAAAGTAAAATTACCTTTTGGTATTACCTATCAGTTCAATGTTGCACCGCGTTATCAATTTTTCTATGAGCGCTACTTCATGTCAGCAGATCTGCCAGGTAGCAATCCTAACAATCGCGGTGCCGATCGTGAACATGCCAAACGTTTTGATTGGTCATTGAACAACACTATCACTTGGGACAAAATTTTTGATAAGAAGCATCACTTTATTGTAACTTTAGCTCAAGAAGCAGAGGAACGTCAACGTTGGTCCGACCGTATTGAGGCACGCAACATCCAGCCTTCAGATGTATTGGGATTCCATAATACACAGAATGGTTCTAAAGAGAGCAGTTCCTATTCAACCACTGACTCGCACGAGACTGCTGACGGTTTATTAGGCCGTCTGTTCTATTCCTATGATGATCGTTATATGCTGACCACCTCTATCCGCCGAGATGGTTATTCTGCGTTCGGCTCTACCAATCCTTATGCTTGGTTCCCTTCTGCAGCTGTTGCATGGACTTTCTCTAACGAAAAGTTTTTCCAAAAATTCAAGAATGTGATGAGTAGTGGTAAGTTACGTGCTTCCTATGGTAGTAACGGTAATCGTTCATTGGCGGATCCTTACACGGCATTGGCAAATCTTAGTGCAGGTAGTGGCGATTATATGGGTTATCTCACATCTACTGGTGAAATAGAATTAATGCGCTATCTAATGGCAAGCCGTATGGCAAATCCTACCTTGCAATGGGAGAAGACAAAATCGTGGAATTTTGCCTTGGATTTTGGTTTCCTAAACGATCGTATTACCGGTACAATGGAATTTTATACGATGAATACCAATGACATGATTATGTCACAACCATTGCCAGTTTTTACTGGTTTCAATGATATTACTACCAATTTGGGGCAAGTTAACAACACTGGTTTTGAATTCTCTTTGAATACGGTAAACATCAAGCAAAAGAATTTTGAATGGAATACAACGTTCAACTTCTCCTATAATAAAAATAAAATCAAGCACCTGTTTTATGAATACGAAAATGTATTGGATGCTAATGGTAATGTAATCGGTCAAAAAGAATCTGACTATACTGCTAACGGTTGGTTTATCGGAAAACCCATCAACCAAATATGGGATTACAAAGTGATTGGCATTTGGCAGAACGATGAATGGAAAGAGGCAGCCAAATACAAGCAGCAGCCGGGCGACCCGAAGGTATGGAACAATCCGGAGAACGATATCTATAACGCTGATGGCAGTGTGCAAACTATCGTCTATAACGATGACGACAAGCAGTTTCTGGGAACGACTACACCTCCCATCAATTGGTCACTGCGTAACGAATTCGTACTTTGGAAGGATTTAACCGTTTCCATTAATATCTATTCCCGCATGGGGCACAAGAGTCTTTCTACTAACTACTTGAATGATGACGATAATGGTGGTCGCATGTCATACGCCGCTGCTTGTTTGCAAGCTAAAGAGTATTGGACCATCGACAATCCGACTAATAAGTATGGAAGAATCGATGCCAATGGTCCTGATGGTGCCAAGAAACCCGGTATGTTGTATAATCGATCCTTCATCCGTTTGGAAAATATTGCTGTAGGATATACACTGCCTAGAAAACTGACACAGAAATGGGGCATTGAGCGTGTGAAAATATCCGGTACTGTACGCAATGTTGCTACATGGGCCAAAGACTGGGAATATGGTGATCCCGAAACTGGTGGTCTGGGTACCCGTCTTTACTCGCTGGGACTTAACTTATCATTTTAAACCTAAAAACAAACAGATATGAAAAGTTTCATTAAGAAAAATATATTTAATAGTTTGGTGCTGTTATTCGGTACATTGTTGATATTTACTGGTTGTGAAAAAAGTTTTCTGAAGGCTGATCCATTGTCATTCTATGAACCGGAACAGACATACTCTACCGAATCCGGTTTGAAGTCCGTATTGGCTATTGCTGATCGCCAGTTGAAGCGTTATTATACGACAGGTGGCGATGATTTATTTCCTCTTGTATCGGAATACACATTCTCCGATTTAATGGTCCCATCTCTTACTGATAAGACGGACTTATTGGACAATGTAGCTCAAAAACTAACACCTAACAGTGATCAAAGTACACAGCAAGACCTAAGTCGTGTAAGTACTCTTTGGTTCTTTTGGGATCAAACAACCAAGGGCATTCGCAATGCCAATTCAATCCTAACCTACATAGACAATATAGATTTAAGTGAGGAAATCAAGAATAAGTATATTGGTCAAGCCTATTTTCATCGCGCATTCCGCTACTATCTGTTGGTATTCCAGTATGGAGATGTACCTTTCATGACTAAACTTCTTGAAGTACCCAAATTGAACTTCCGCTCCACCAAGCGTGATGCTATTTTGGATCGTCTGATTCTGGATATGGAATTTGCTATAAAATGGGTACCCGACCAAAAGGATATGGATTTGATTGGTGGAGTGAATAAAGGTGCTTGTCGCATGTTGCTTTCCAAACTCTATTTGGCCAGAGGTGAATACCAGAAAGCGAAGGACCAATTGGACATCATCATAAATAAATCCGGTTATTCACTGATGACCGAGAGCTTCGGTACATTTTGGGAAGGAGGAGAACCAGAGACATGGCCTATTACCCGTAATGTTATTTGGGATCTGCATCGTCCGGAAAACAAGTTACTTACCAGCAATAAAGAAGTAATCATGGGTTTGCCGAACCGTGGTTTTGCTAAAGAATCATTTTTGGCTAATCCAACTATGCGGAATTTTTATCCATTCTATTTCAATAACAGTTTAAAAACTCCCGATGGTAAGCAAGGTTTGATGAATATTAAGCGTAACAACAAAGATTATAATCCTCAATATGACTATATGCGAGCTATGGGGCGCGGTGTAGCCAGAGCTCGTCCTACATGGTTCTATCAAAAAGGAGTATGGGTCGTAAATGGTAAAATGGATCAGACTGACTTGCGCCACAGTGTAGAGTATGGTAACTGGGTAACTATGGAATCACTCAAATACAATAATAAGGCTTCCAAATATTTTGGTCAGCCATTGAGACTGTTTGATGAACAAGGAAAGTTGTTATGTTCGGATACTATCCGGCGTTGGTACGATGTTCCCCATTACATTTGGAAATTGGACGATCCTGTTCGCGAGGCCAATATTACCGGTTCTGATGGTCATCATGGAGCTTCTGATGGTGGTTATGGTGATTGGTATCTGTATCGTCTTGCTGAAGCCTATCTGTTGCGTGCTGAGGCTAAATTTTACCTCAATCCGAACGATGCCACTATCAAAGATGATATCAACATTATCCGTGAACGTGCCCATTGTACTCAACTCTATGAGGGAAATATTACGATCGGTGACATCATGAACGAACGTGCCCGTGAATTATTTTGGGAAGAGTTCCGTAACGTAGAGCTTACCCGTGTATCACTCTGCTTGGCCCGTAGTGGTCGTCCTGACGAATGGGGTAACACCTATGATCTGGCGACCTTTGACAAACAGGAAGGCACCGATCTGACTGACGGTAGTTATTGGTACCAGCGTTGTATCCGCTATGGTATGTACAACAAGGGTGTAACAATCGTAATTGATGCCGCCAAATCTCAGCTTAACTATATTATAGATAAGAAAAATATTTACTGGCCTATTCCTGAAAAGGAAATCAAGGCTAACAACAAAGGACGGTTGTGGCAAAATTATGGCTATGACGGCTATGATCCCTCCATTCCTGTATGGGAAACTTGGGAAGAAGCCGAAGCTGATATGGATAAAGTTGATTAGTTGATTTTTGTATCATTAACTGGTACAGCAGAATGAGAATGGAGGTATATTGAAGTGACAGTATCAATAGTATAGTTATTGTGAAAAATATTCCTCCATTCTCTATTTTGAAAAGAAAGGTTCAATATAAATAAAACAGGCGATGAGTATGTTCTCTATTACATGTCCGTTTTTTATGTGGTAATTATTGTCGTTTGAAAATCACATGTGCGGCATTGCCAAAATTGACTACTGTCCGGAAGTGGAGCAATATATTTGTTGGAACTATTTTTATGGTAGTAAATTGTTACCACGAACTCTTCGCACCGGGCTAAATATGATCTCTCTGTAGTAGTTTTTTTCACTTAGTCATACAAAGTAATTCTAATTTTTACAGAAGAAATGAACTTTAATTAATATGAACAAAATAATGATTTTAATAGCAGGTTTTATGCTACTGGTAGCAGCCTGTACCGATAAACTGACTGATAGTAATACGGTTTCTGGCCTGAACCCAGCAGACTTCCGCATGGAGGTGGATGGTAAACAGACGGATTTGTTTGTGTTGAAAAATACAAATGGAATGGAGGTCTGTATCACCAACTTTGGTGGACGTATTGTTTCGATAATGGTACCGGACAAAGAGGGTATTATGCGCGATGTCGTCTTGGGTTTCGATTCCATTCAGGATTATGTTAATTATCCTAATAACTTTGGTGCTACCATTGGTCGATATGGCAACCGTATCAACCAAGGTAAAATCACCGTTGAGGGAGTGGAGTATCAATTACCTCAAAATGACTATGGTCACTGTCTGCACGGTGGTTTGAAGGGATTCGATTTTCGAATGTTCGATGCTAAACAAGTGGACGGACAGACGCTGGAACTAGGCTATTTGGCAAAAGACGGCGAAGAGGGATTTCCCGGCAATCTTGGTTGCAAGGTTACATTCACACTGACAGATGACAACGCTATTGACATTTGCTACAATGCTGAGACAGACCACACCTCCGTGGTCAATCTGACCAATCATTCCTACTTTAACCTTAATGGCAATCCCGCTACAGGCAACTCTGACCATCTGTTGACCATCTATGCTGATGCCTATACTCCCGTGGACAGTACCTTCATGACTACCGGTGAAATTGCTTCGGTAGGGAATACAGACATGGATTTCCGTCAGCCCACACCCATTGGAGCGCGTATCGACAATGAGTTCATTCAATTAAAGTACGGCAAGGGTTACGACCATAACTGGGTGCTTAATACGAAAGGTGATGTTTCCCAAGTATGTGCCACACTTGAATCACCTCAGACCGGTATTATACTTGATGTTTATACCAACGAGCCAGGTCTTCAATTCTATGCCGGCAACTTCCTGGACGGAACGGTAAAAGGTAAGAAAGGTATCGTATATAACCGTCGTGCCTCTGTCTGTCTGGAGACACAGAAATATCCCGATTCTCCTAACAAGCCGGAATGGCCCTCCGCACTGCTGAAGCCGGGAGAGAAGTATGAGAGCCGTTGTATCTATAAATTTTCCGTGAGAAAATAATTTATTATTACTTTTGTGAAAAACGACAATGAATAATTCAAGTCTAATTAAAATAGTTGCTCCCATGTTGACGAGTATTTTATCGTGCAGCAAACCGAGTGAGGAGATAGCTATCAATCCTCCCAAGGAGGTGAGAAGTACTCCAAACATATTGTTTGTCATTGCTGACGATCAATCTTTTCCTCATTGCTCGGCTTATGGTAATTCTTTTGTTAAAACTCCGGCATTCGATTATATAGCTAGCCAGGGATGTTTGTTTCAAAATGCTTATGTGACATCCCCGGGTAGTAGTCCTTCCAGAGCATCTATCTTGTCAGGAATGTATCCTTGGCAAATAAAGGAGGCGGGAACTCATTGTTCATATTTTCCAAAAGATATAGTTTGTTATACAGATATTCTGACCGCTAATGGTTATAACGTAGGTTATACTGGTAAAGGGTGGGCACCGGGCGATTGTAAGGAAAGAGGGGTAAATCCTGCGGGAAAAGTTTTTAATAAGAAAAAGCTGACCCCTCCCTATAGCGGAATATCTAATATAGACTATGTTGAGAATTTTAAATCGTTTTATCAGGATAGCGATAAGAAACAACCATTCTGTTTTTGGGTAGGCTTTAATGAACCACATAGAGGTTTTGAACGTGATTCATGGCAGAAAGAGAATAAATCACTCTCAGTCGTTAGTGTACCGGGTTTCTTGCCTAATCATGATGTTGTCAAAGGTGATTTATTGGACTATTCGGTGGAAATAGAATATCAGGATGCACAATTACAAAAGATAATTGATTTTCTGAAGGAACAAGGTTTGTTTGATAATACATTGATTATAGTGACTGCTGATAACGGTATGGCTTTTCCAAATGCAAAAGCTACCTGTTACGATGCCGGAGTACATGTTCCATTAGCCATCTGTTGGGGAGACAAGATAAAAAGAAAGAATACTAGCGAAATTGTTAGTTCTGTAGATTTTGCTCCAACAATGTTGGACGCAGCAGGTATAAATCGTTCTTCCTATGGGCACATGTCAGGCAAAAGTATGTTGCCTTTCCTGATGGAAAACAAAGAACAGAAAAGAGAAGCTGTCTATTTTGGAAGAGAAAGGCATAGCTCTTCACGGTATGCAAACTTTGGTTATCCAATAAGAAGCCTCAGAAAAGGAAATTATTTGTATATAAGGAACTTTCATCCGGAAAGATGGCCAGCAGGTGATCCGACACCTTTGGATAAAAACAACAATTTGGCAAAGGCCCATTCCGGTTATTTCGATATAGATGGTTCACCTACTAAGCAGTTTTTTATTAATAACAGGGAGAATGGCGATGGTGTACAATATTTCATCCGTACTGTCGGTTTCAGACCTTATGAGGAGTTATATAACATTGAAAATGATCCCTGTTGTCTTGATAATTGTATTGAAAAACCGGAATATAAGGGTGTATTGTCAGAGTTAAGAGGCAGATTGGATCAGTTACTATATCAGACGAATGATGTAAGAGTAACTTCCGAAAAGGGTGACAGTATTTGGGAATCATATCCACGAATAGATAGTATAAGGAATTTTCCTCCTTATGAGTAATATTTTACTGTTATTTTTTAAGATGGAGACTATGAATAAAAGAGTATATTTATTGTTTATATGTTTGAGTATTTTGCTTGTTCAAAATATATTTGCTCAAAAGAAATTGTTGACAAATTTCCCCAATGGATTCACTCTGAAGGAGATCAGAAGTCGCTTGGTCTACAGATTCGTGAATAGTAAGCATGCACTTTATGTAGGTAAGTGGATAGGATATTATGAAACATTTACGCATAGTGCAGCTTTTGAATATGCTGTAGTAGACAAATTGATGAAGCTTATTCAGGATAAATCTGACTATTTATTGACAAAAGAAAAACAGTATTTGCCTCCTAGGAACCATGTTGATTTAAACACGTTTGGCAGTTTACCTTTGAAACTGTATAAAGTGATAAAGAAGAAATGCTATTTTGACCTTGGTATGTCTTATGCGGACAGCCAATGGGAGGTTTCGGCTGATGCCAATCCCAAGCAAAAGGAGTGGGCGGATAAAGGGTATACGTGGCAGACGCGATTGTGGATTGATGATATGTACATGATTCCCATTTTACAAATTGAGGGATATGCCAGTGTATTCTATGCGGATAATCACAACAACAAAGAAACCGTTTTCGAAGTTCAGTTCAAGAAAGGTGGATACGGAGAAGGTAGTGATTTCCCGAACACATTTGCACCTTTCAATTCAGGAACCAATGTTGTCCAAGTAGGAGGAACGGGAGGTAACAATATTCCGGAAATGGATATTTATAATGCATACGAAGATGGCGACCTGAGACGTGATTTTTCCATGGCACTCGGCTATAACGATTCACGCAAAGGCGGGAAATCTGAAGCATTAAACCAAAACGGGAAAATAGCGCAGGCATGTGATTGTCTCAATCAAGTGCGTCGCAGAGGATTCGGTTACCAGACAACCGAAACTTCTCCCGTAGATATTAAAACTTCGGATAAAAATGAATTCTTCCTGATTGTTGAACACGAACGCCGTGTGGAACTGGCTTTTGAAGAACACAGAATTCGCACCGGCCGTGCGAGTAAAAGGTTTAAACTCAATGAAACAAACCTCATCACTCCAATTCCACAGAAACAGGTTGATGTAAATCCGGAATTGAAACAAAGTGATTATCAAATTACGCCTAAATAAATAAAAATCATTGAGGTGTACCAAAAGCTTCCCTTTGGGTAAAAAGGAGTGGACTTTTGATACACCCCTCAATACCTCAACAAATTCAATGAAACTTAAGAACATATTTTTACTAATCATTTTATTCTTCTATTGTGATAATGATATATTAGCCAACGGACACATGGCTGGAAAGGAGTTCATCTATGAAAATGCAAGGATGAGACAGGTATTATCATTTAAGAATAATACAATCTCCGTTCAATCAGTGTTTGATAAGAAAAAACAGAAAGAATTAATAGCTGAAAATGCACTTCCTTACTTCGAATTTCAGATTAACAAAGAAACAGTACTCTCATCCATGCCGATATGGGAATTTATTAAATACGAAGAAAGAAGTTTGGCTAATCAAGGTTTGGAGTATATTTTTTATTTTAAGGGTAAGGGAGCTTACAAAGGCTTGAAAATGGAATTGTACCGACAATATTTTCAGAACTCAACACTTACCAGAGAGAAAATACAACTGAAATCAACCAAAGGGCACAATTTTCAGTTGAATAAAAAGGAGGGAAAACTGCATTTCATTTACCCAAGGTTATCTCTCAACAATAACATAAAAGGGTCTATACAGGAAATACAAATAGCTAATTATCAGCATTGGAATCATACATTTTATCCCTCTATTAGAAATCATACACTGACGGATAGTGATGAACTTCTCCTGAAAGGTCCTTTCTCTGTTACCTACACGGGAAATCATAAAGTAATGTCAACGTACGAACATGCCTCACAAGATGAAGCAAAAGGTTTCCGATTGTCAGCAGTTACTTCCATGAAAAAGGGCAATATCGACGCTAGTCAGGGAGTAGAGGGAGACGAAACAGAAATAAAAGATGAAAATTTCTGGTTTATAGCCCACCATTACAGTCAAAGTGGAAATACCCGGACAATAGCTATAGAGTTAATAAGAGGAGGTTATTTCGATAATGAGAAAATACCATATGATTCTTATTATGAAACCGTATGGAATAGTTTCAGTTTTATCGGAAAAGATGAAAAGATTGAACCGTTAATACACCATTATCTTTTCAGTCAAATAACAGAGCATCCTAAATCCCGGGAATCTTATTTTTATTACAATACCTGGGCTATGCAAAGAGAACTAAATAAGAAAGGATATGATTTAAGAGGGGTCTTGACAGAGGAACGAATACTCCGGGAAATTGATTATGCTGCTCAGATGAATATTGAACTTTTTGTACTCGACGATGGATGGGAAGAAGCGCTAGGTATATGGACTCCACATCAAAAACGTTTACCTAATAAATTAACCCCACTTATTAACCGGATGAAAGAGCATAATATGATACCAGGGATCTGGTTATCTCCGATGGCAATAGACAGCCTCTTTAAAAGATACCGACAACATCCCGAATGGATTATCCGCCGATCCGACGGAGTCCCTATTGTAGCACAATGGGGAAAAACAGTATTTGATATCGTAGGACCTTTTTCTGATTTATTTCTCGAAGATTGTAAAAAACTGATTGATCAAGGTATTCGTTTTTTTAAATGGGATGCAATGAATACTTTCAATAGTTCTCTGTCCGGCCTCAATCATGGAGATAAAAGCCATACAAAAAAAGAAAGGATAGAAAGATATAATTATCTTTTCCCTTTTTATGTAACCCGCATTATGAAAGAGTTACGGAAATACAATAACGATGTAGTTATAGAAGTCGATCTCACAGAACCGGAACGATGCATGATTGGATTAATGCCTCTACAAGAGGGAATATTCTTTTTCATCAATAATGGTGCATCTGCTTATGGTGACTATTCCACTTACCGAACTAAATCTATGCGTACGGTCATCAATGATTACGGACATTTTTTTCCAAAAGAGTTATTTACTTATGCGGTTTACCCGCATGATGTAGCACCATACTGCGCACAACATTATAATATAAATAACACATTAATTGCCGGGCATGGTTTTTGGGGAGATCTAAACCAACTTACTCCCAAAGAGAGGATTGGCATTGGTAAAACATTAGCAAAAGCCAAACGGGTAAGACCCTATATTCATGGCATAATGACCGATTATGATGTTAACGTAGGAGCATCACCGGAGATATACACCCAGGTAGATTCCATGCATGCTTTCGGACAGATTATCGGATTCAGCGGATCAAAGACTAGACTCCCTTACAAATTAGATTTGAATCGGTCACAACTACTCGGAATCTTAAATCATCCTTACACAAGCAACCACAAAAGTATCAGCATGGACTTCAATTTCAAGAAACCAGACGATACGATAAATGCTTTTCTTATTGGTAATAAAGGAGAAAAAATATCCATCATTTCATCCACAGGACAGTTGGACGATATACAGTTGGAAAATAACCTGCTGATAATCAAGGTTGCCTCAGCTTCAACTGTGTGTATAAAATATGAAGATAAGAAACCGATAAAAGTTATCGGAGGAAATGTGCGATCACAGAATGTAAATGAAATTACCTTATATTCAAAAGAAAGCGAAGATATATCCATTACATTTGAAAACATTCCATAATATTTTTAATCAATTTATGATATAAAATGAAGAAAATATTTATCCCTATACTCTTGGTTACCGGAACAAGCAACCTATTTTGCAAACAGGCAGAAGAAAAACAACGCCCCAACATCCTGTTCTGTATTGCCGACGACGTATCCTATCCTCACATGCAAGCATATGGAACGCCCTGGCTCCATACACCCGGTTTCGACCAAGTATCACAACAAGGCCTGTTGTTTCAGCGCATGTACACTTGTAATGCCAAGTCATCACCCTCCCGCGCCTGCATTATTACAGGACGTAATTCTTGGCAATTGGAAGAAGCCTGCAATCACTGGCCCGATTTCCCCGCAAAATTCAAATCTTATCCTGAGGTATTGACTGAAAACGGCTATAAGGTAGGAGCAACAGGAAAAGGCTGGGGACCCGGTTTTGCTAATGACTCATTAGGAAATGCACGGAATATAGTCGGGAAAATGTGGAATCAGATCAAATTGATACCCCCGACAAAGGGAGTATCTAATATTGATTATGCAGCTAATTTTAAAGAATTCCTCAGAAATAAGCCCGAGGACCAACCTTTCTGTTTCTGGTATGGGGCTTTGGAACCACATAGAGGATACGAATTCGGTTCTTCTTTAAAAGCTGGAAAAAGTATCAATCAAATTGATTCTGTTCCATCTTTCTGGCCAGACAATGAGGCAGTACGCACGGACATGCTGGATTATGCACTAGAAATAGAGCATTTTGATAAACACCTAGTCGCTATTCTTCAAACATTGGAAGCGGTAGGAGAACTGGAAAATACAATCGTCATCGTTACTGCCGATCATGGAATGCCGTTTCCCCGCGCCAAAGGACAAGAATACGAATACTCTAATCATGTCCCGTTTGCCATGATGTGGAAAAAAGGGATAACGAAAGCCGGACGGGAAATAAAGGATCTTCTGAGTTTTATTGACCTGACACCTACAATTCTTGCTGTAGCCGGCATACCGGAAGAAAAATCGGGGATGCAACCGATAGAGGGTAAAAGTTTTCTCAACTTGTTAACAAAAGAAGACAGCAAACCACAAAAGGACTATGTTCTGATCGGTAAGGAAAGACATGATGTGGGACGCCCAAACGATCAAGGATATCCTATCAGAGGTATTATAAAAGGCGATTTTCTTTATCTGATAAATTTTGAAACCAGTCGCTGGCCGGCGGGAAATCCAGAAACAGGATATATGAATGTAGACGGCAGCCCGACAAAAACAGAAGTATTAAAAGCACGCCGGAACCCCGAAACGGAGAGTTACTGGCAGCTTTCTTTCGGTAAACGGCAAGAAGAAGAACTGTACAATATTTCAGAAGATCGGGAATGTATAGCAAATTTAGCAAAAGATACCAATTATAATACATTGAAAAAACAAATGCGGAGCGAACTTCTGCAAAAGCTGGCAGAACAGCAGGATCCAAGAATGCTTGGTCAGGGAGATATATTTGACTCATATCCGTATATGGGATCTGTCCGAGATGCATGGAATCGCATAAAGAAAGGTGAAAGTGTTCCGGCACGCTCAATAAACAAGTCAGATTTTGAACCGGAAGCCTCCGGATTGGAAGTTGACTTTTGAATTAAAATATAAATAATATCATGAAACATTTATCTGGAATAATATTTCTCTCCATTAGTTCAGGAGTTTTAGGTGGATGCAAACAACATCAGAAGGAAACGATAAAATCGCCTAATATAACGTGAGTTCGATATAAGACTAAATTTATTTTATTGATTATTAAAAACATAGCGATAAAAGTATTAAATTTATAGTGCTCAATTATAAGATTTAAACGATTACCACTATGTATTCAAAGTCTAAAGTTACAGAGATTTATTGTATAGCAGATGATTTTTGCAAGGAATTTAGTTGCAACAAAAAAATATATGTTTGAAGACAAGGCTTATAAGCACCGGAACAAACCGCACCGTATGAATGATGCTGAAATAATGGTTATCCTTATCCTGTTCCATTCGGGAGGATTCAAATGTTTCAAGCATTATTCCAAAGAATATGTTTGCAAGCATTTGACACATCTTTTCCTCCACCGTGTATCGTACAACCGTTTTGTGGAATTGGAAAATTATTTGGACTCTTCCGAAGTCTGCAACATTTGGAACAACTTATCCAGCTTTGGGGCCATGATAATCTCCGTACGGCGATTTTTACTTCTGCCTTCTATTGTTTCATTATCATCAACAGGCATATATTCACCGCGGCCGCTAGGCTGAATCTGCAAAGGATTTACATTGTAATTTTTGATGAGGATACGAACTACGGAAGTGGCACGGATCACACTCAAATCCCAGTTATCCTTGAATTGTACAGTATTGATCGGTTTGTTGTCCGTATGTCCTTCGATAAATACGTCGATGTCCGTCTGTTTGTTCAGTACTTCGGCCAGTTTGCCGAGAGCTTCCTCTCCACGTTTGTCAAGGCGGGCACTTCCTGACTGGAATAATAATTTGTCGGACATCGCTACATATACTTTTCCGTCTTTCTCGCGGACGGTCAGTTCGTCAGTACTAAAACCAAGTAATGCGTCTTTTACATTACTTAAGAGGTTTTGTACCTTATCATTCTGCGCCTTAATCATGTCCTGCAATTCATTGATCGTGCGTTCTCTTTCGTTCAGCTCATTTTTCTTTTGGCTCAACAGCGCATTCAGTTTTTCCTGTTCAGTCATGTTGACATTCAACATACTCTGATACTGGCGGATACTGTTCCCCATCTTGGTCGTATCACGCAAGAGGTTTTTGACTTGTGCCGATAGCTGGTTACCAACTTCGCGGGAGTTATCCAACAACCCTTGCAGACTGTCTTTGCTTGCGGTGGCTGCCATCTCTGCAAGCATGAACTTCTTTTTTGTTACACACGAAGTACACAATAGGAGCGTAAGTAAAGTAAATAAAGTAATTTTCTTCATTGTGTTTTATATTTTAAGTGGGTATGTATAATCAGCTTTGCAGAAACTCACAAAGTTTCTGTACAGCCAGTGCACGGTGGCTGATTTGGTTCTTGATATCATTTCCCAATTCGGCAAAAGTCCGGTCGTAACCTTCAGGCATGAATACAGGATCGTAGCCAAATCCGGAATCACCGCGTTTTTCTTTGATTATTTCGCCTTTTATCACTCCTTCAAAGAGATACTCCTTTCCGTCCAGTATCAACGAAATAGCGGTGCGGAATTGTGCTTTACGGTTTTCCTTTCTGTCCAGTTCGTGAAGAAGTTTGAGCATATTAGCCTGGGCGTCGTGTCCTTCACCTCCTGCATAGCGGGCGGAATAGACTCCGGGAGCTCCGTTCAAGGCTTCCACTTCCAATCCCGTATCATCGGCAAAACAATCCAGATGATAGTTTTTGTAGATATAGGAAGATTTTAATAACGCATTTCCTTCCAGTGTTTCAGCAGTTTCGGGAATATCCGTTTGGCAACCGATATCATTGAGACTTAATAATTCTACTTGATCTCCCAGGATAGCGGCCACTTCTTCCAGTTTATGAGCATTATTGGTAGCAAATACAAGTTTGCGTTTCATCATCTTATTTTTTGTTTTAACAGGGTTGTTCACTACTTATCAACCGGTTCTTATTTCACTTTTAGCTTATCGAATCCTTCGCCATACACACCGATAACGGAACTTTGAGAGATAAAAGCATTCGGATCAATGCGTTTTACCAAACGGAAAATTTCGAGTGACTGACGTTTCTTGGCAAGTACTACTAATACTTTCACATTGTTTTTACTGTACCATCCCGTACCATCGAGTACCGTTACTCCTCGGTCGGCGTCTTTAATGATACGGTCGGCTATTTCATCATATTTCTTGGAGAAGATGAAGAATTGAACCGATTGACGAGCACTGTTGATAATCCAGTCGAGCACAACACCAATAATAAACAGGGTGACAAAACCAAAGATAACCCGACGCCAATCATGGAATATAAAGTAACAGGAGCTGATAATGAATACATCACAAATCATAATCATTCGTCCAAGCGATACATCTTTGTATTTATTGACGATGGCTGCGATAATATCTGTTCCACCCGTACTTCCATTGTAGTTGAAAGTGATACCGAGGCCTACACCACACATGGCTGCACCGATAATACAGGCCATGAAATCCTGTCCTGTACCAAGCAATAGCGGCTTGCCGTCCGGCGTCATATCCGGTGCTTCTACGTAATTGTTCACCACCAACTGGAATAACCAAAGCAGAAAAGTCAGCGTAAAAATAGCATAAGTGGTTTTTATACTAAATTTTGGACCTAATACCCGGATTGCGAAGGTCATCAGAACTGCATTAATGATGAAGTATGACCATTGGATTGGGAATCCTGTTGCATAATAGATAATAGCTCCGATACCGGTAGTTCCTCCGGTAGTTATCTGATAAGGTAACAGGAATGCAGCCCATCCCAAAGAATAGCTTATCAATCCGAGAGTGATATAGATGTAATCTTTCACTTCTCTCATTATTTCCGCTTTTGTCAGTTTATGCATGGATTTTAAGTTCAAGTATTAGGTAATAAGTATTAACCTGACGGATATATTTGGAAAACGACTACGGATAATACTTATTACTTAATACTTATTGTTTTATACTTAATACTTTAAATTACAATGTTTACAATCTTTTTCGGAACGACAATGATCTTTTTCGGAGTCTTGCCATCAATCCACTTCTGTGAACGTTCGTCGGCCAATACTGCGGCTTGGATAGCGTCCGAAGCTTCATCTGCTGCAAATTCCATATTGAAACGTGCCTTTCCGTTGAAAGAGATGGTATAGTTGATAGTATCTTCTTTCAGATATTCTTCGTTGTATGCAGGCCATTGGGCGTCGCATACGGAAGTTTCGTGTCCCAATACATCCCACAACTCTTCGCAGACATGTGGAGCGAAAGGAGCGAGAGTGATAACGAGCTGTTCCAGAATCTCTTTTTTGCTACATTTCAGGTTGAAGAGTTCGTTTACGCAAATCATGAATGCGCTGATAGATGTATTGTAAGAGAACTGTTCAATATCACCAGTCACCTTCTTGATTAATTTATGAAGGCTCTTCAATTCTTCTTTTGTTGCAGGTTCGTCTGTCACCAGATATTCGTCTGTACGGCTGTAGAACAACGACCAGAATTTACGGATAAAACGGTGTACACCGTCGATTCCGTTTGTATCCCACGGTTTGGACTGTTCTACCGGGCCGAGGAACATTTCGTACATACGAAGTGTATCTGCACCGTATTTCTCAACAATCATATCCGGATTGACTACATTGAACATAGATTTACTCATCTTTTCAACTGCCCATCCGCAGACATATTTTCCGTCTTCGAGGATAAATTCGGCTGTTTTATATTCAGGACGCCATGCTTTGAATGCTTCCAAATCCAAAATATCATTAGATACGATATTTACGTCTACGTGAATAGGGGTAACTTCGTACTGATCTTTCAGGTTCAGTGAAACGAAAGTATTGGTATCTTTGATACGATATACAAAGTTACTGCGACCTTGAATCATTCCTTGGTTTACTAACTTTTGGAAGGGTTCTTCCATTACAGACACACCCATGTCATACAGGAATTTATTCCAAAAACGAGAATAAATCAAGTGCCCTGTTGCATGTTCGGTACCACCTACATATAGGTCTACATTTTTCCAGTACTGGTCAATTTTCGGATCAACTAATGCCTGATGATTATGCGGGTCCATGTAGCGGAGATAGTAAGCCGAAGAACCGGCGAATCCCGGCATGGTGTTCAGTTCCAGCGGGAAGACGGTTACATGGTCAATCTTCTCATTTTCTATGACACATTTGTTTACTGTATCCCAAGCCCATTTAGTTGCGTGTCCTAATGGAGGCTCACCTGTTTCGGTAGGCAGGAATTTAGCGACTTCCGGAAGTTCCAGCGGCAGGCTGGCTTCGTCAATCATATAGGGCATTCCGTCTTTGTAGTAAACAGGGAACGGCTCACCCCAGTAACGTTGGCGAGAGAAAATAGCGTCACGCAGACGGTAGTTCACTTTCACACGGCCCAGATTGTGCTCTTTTACATATTTCTTGGTTGTTTCTATCGCTTCTTTGATGGTCAGTCCGTTCAATGAAAGATCACAGTAAGGAGTGACATCAAGACGCGGAGAGTTGCAAACAATGCCTTCTTTTGCATCGAAACTTTCTTCGCTTACATCACAACCTTCTACCAACGGACGGATTTCCAATCCGAAATGTTTGGCAAATGCATAGTCGCGGCTATCATGAGCAGGTACAGCCATAATAGCTCCTGTTCCGTATCCGGCCAGTACGTAATCGCTGATCCATACAGGCACTGCTTCACCTGTGAACGGATTGATAGCATACGAACCACTGAACACACCGGTAACACTACGGTCGGCAATACGTTCGCGTTCCGTACGTTTTTTGGTACGATCGAGGTAGGCGTCTACTTCTGCTTTTTGTTCAGGAGTCGTTAACTGTGCCACCAATTCACTTTCCGGAGCCAATACCATAAAGGTAACACCGAACATGGTATCTGCACGAGTGGTGAAAATAGTGAATTCGAGGTCACTGTCTTTTACTTTGAATTGCACTTCAGCACCTTCCGAACGTCCGATCCAGTTTCTTTGGGTTTCTTTCAGAGAATCTGTCCATTCGATCGTGTCCAATCCATCAAGCAAGCGTTGTGCGTAAGCGGATACACGCAGACACCATTGGCGCATTTTCTTCTGGATAACAGGAAAACCGCCACGTTCGCTGACTCCGTCTACTACCTCGTCGTTAGCCAGTACAGTTCCTAATTCGGCACACCAGTTTACCATTGTTTCACCCAGATAAGCGATACGATAGTTCATCAGGATTTCCTGCTTTTCTTTTTCGCTTTTGGCGTTCCACTCTTCGGCAGTAAAGCTGATATCTTCGCTGCAAGCGGCATTGAGTCCTTCGTTTCCGTAGATGGCGAAGGCTTTTTCCAGTTCTTCGATAGGACGGGCTTCCTGTTCATCGTTACAATAATAGCTGTTGAACATTTTTTGGAAGGCCCATTGGGTCCAATGATAATATTCCGGGTCGCAAGTACGGATTTCACGGTTCCAGTCGAAAGAGAAACCTATTTTGTCCAACTGCTCGCGGTAGCGGTCGATATTGTTAACGGTAGTGATAGCAGGATGCTGTCCGGTCTGGATAGCATATTGTTCTGCCGGCAAACCGTAAGCGTCATATCCCATTGGGTTGAGTACATTGAAGCCCTGCAGTCGTTTGTAACGGGCGTAAATATCCGAAGCAATGTATCCCAGCGGATGACCTACGTGTAGACCAGCTCCTGATGGGTAAGGAAACATGTTTAGTACATAAAATTTTTGCTTCGAATCATCTTCCGTAACTTGGTAGGTTTTCTCTTCTACCCACCTTTTCTGCCACTTCTTTTCAATTTCTCTGAAATTGTACTCCATAGTGATAAAGTTTTTATTTATAGTGATTTATACTGTTATGTTCTAATTCGAGGCACAAATTTACGTGTTTTGTATTGAACTACCTAATATTTGTATAGGTATTCCTAAGCGGCTAGTTTTAATTTATAGTAACTTTAAAGGTAAGAAAACCAGCTAATTTATTTCATGGTGTGCATAATCCAAAAACATAAAATTTGGTATGGTTATTCTGAAAAAAAAAGAATTTAACATTTAATATCGAATAATTCTATATTTTTGTTTCTCCTATAATAAAAGTCTATGAATAATAAAAGTGCAATCGTTTATATATTACTGTTATTTTTGTTATCTAATACTCTGCATAATACTGTCAGGGCAAATACAGGACTCTTCTTTCAGGCTCACAGAGTAATCCCGGAAAAACGGACGGAGTTAAACTTGACTCCGGAAGCTCCATTTTCTTTTCGTGATGGTTTTTCATTGAGTTTTGATGTTCATTTGCGCAATGAAGAGCACAATTATGGCTATATTGTTCGTATTATTTTAAATGACACATTAAATATTGACTTGTTGTCCAACAAAGGGTGGACTCACAGCCAATTATTTTTGATGAGGGGAAATCAAAGTTTGGTAGATATATCACAATTAGATTCGATTCCTAGATTCAATAGTTCGGATTGGTTTCAAGTGGAACTTAGATTAAACTATAAAAAGCAATTTATTACTTGTATTCTAAACGAAAAAGAATGGAGTATCCCCATAGAGCTGCCACAATTGAATAATGTTCGTATAACTTTTGGGTTACATACTGGGCAATCTTTTCCAAGTACAGATGTGGCTCCGATGAACTTGCGTAATGTAAGGATTTTAGATCGGCAAGGAGAACTCTTGAAAAAATGGACTCTGTTGCAACATGGAGATAATGAAGTCTATGATGAAGTCAAATCTTCTCGGGCGATAGTACGGAATGGTATTTGGGAAATAGACCATCATATTCGGTGGAGAAAAAAAACTTCGTTTATTATACCGGGGAGTTCTCTTCAATTTACTCCATATCAACGTCCGACAGACGGAGGCTTGTTTATAGCTTTAAAAGATACTATTTACCAATATTCCATAGAGCGGGAACGATTAGACACTATTATTGTAAATACTGGGCATCCTTACTTTACAGCTGCTTCCAGTTTAGTATATGATTCGGTACATGATGAACTGATTTCCTATAGTGCAGAACAAGAACGGTTGAATCGTTATAGTTTTGAAAAAAATGAATGGGAAAGAGCGATTCCCGATGTACTTCTTTCATATTTGCATCATAGCAGCTGTTATGTGCCCGATTTGGAACAAGTTATACTTTTCGGCGGCTATGGATTTTATCGTTATAGTTCGGTCTTGTTTATACATTCCATCGATTCAATATCTTGGCAGCAAAAAGATCTTTCTCATCTGATTGAACCTCGTTATTTAGCAGCAATGGGATATTTAGGAGAAAGCAAGGTTTTATTGTTAGGAGGATATGGTAGCAAGTCTGGAAAACAAGAAGGGAACCCTGAAAATTATTATGATCTTCACTGCATAGATGTTGAGAAGATGAGTAGTCGGAAATTGTGGGGCTTTTCTAATGAAAAGATGGAAGCATTTGGAAACGCAATGGTAGTAGATCGTGATAAAGAGCATATCTATGCACTTTCTTTTGCTAATGATCGAGCGTTTTCTCAAATCAGATTGAACCGCTTTGGAATTGAAAGGCCAGATCGAATATATATGGCAGACTCCATACCATATCAGTTTCATGATACCAGTTCTTATTGTACCTTGTTTTATAATCAGGGTACCGCTGAATTAGTTACTGTTTTAGCATATCAGGATGGTATTGGAAAAACTTGTGTCGAGGTATATACATTGGGATATCCTGTCTTGCGCTTGTCAGATGTGCTTCAATCTGTCCCTGAAAAACATTCAATAGGTTGGATATGGTTGATTTTGATTATTGGAATTGTGGGAGTATTGACAGTTTTAGTTATATTATGGAAGCGAAAGCAGAAAAATGTTACAAGAAGAGATGAAAACTTATCTCATACTGTAGAAGTGAAGGAAAAAGAATTAACCCAGCCTTCTTTTATTCGTTTATTGGGAGGTTTTCAGGTAAATGATTCGGAAAGACATGATATAACTTCTCGATTCACTCTTATATTGCGTAGTTTATTTGTATATATGCTGTTATATTCCTATAAAAATGCTAATGGCATAACCTCGGAACAACTAAATGAAATATTTTGGTCGGATATGGACAAGAGTAATGCCACAAACAACAGAAATGTGAATATAAGTAAACTCCGATTATTATTAAAGGAAATTGGCGGAATTAATATTTCCTATAAGAATAGTTATTGGTATATGACAATAGATTCATCTGTGAATTGTGATTATATTGAGATTTGTGACTTATTGAAAATGCTAAAGGAAGGAAGTGCAATAAACGTAGACTTATTAAATAAAATTGCAGAATTAGGCAGTAGAGGAGAACTGTTACCTGATATCACGGAAGAATGGGCAGATAAATTTAAGTCGGAGTATCTGATTTTATTATCAGATGTGTTATTGAATGCTTATGAGTTTGTAAAAGAGAGAAAGGACTTGATGCTTTTATTAAAGTTATCAGAAACAATGTTAAGCTGTGATTCGACAGATGAAACTGCCATACAAAACAAGTGTTATGCTCTTTATCATTTAGGTAAAAAAGGGTTGGCAAAACAATGTTATGAAAATTTCTGCACAGAATATATTCGAGTACTTGGAACAAAACCTGATTTTGATTATACTGACATAACAGATAATTAACAGAAATAAATTATAATAAAAAGGAAAGGTGGAAACTTTATGTACAGAAAGCTTCTATCTTTTTTTTTAAAATAATTTATTCCTAGTTAAACTGTTGTTTTTTAGATACTTGTGTGGTTTTGTATTTTTTTATCCTAAACTGTTAAGTCGTGATTAATACCTGATTAAGACGCTGATATTACTTTTGCTTATCAATTTTATAAATAATATAATAGAATGAAAAGCATACGAAAGACAGCGTTGATTATTGGAGTATTCTCTTTCTTTATTTTGGGGTCTGTTTCTTACGCAAAGGAGAAGATGGAGCCGGTAGATTATGTAAACCCTTATATGGGAAATATCAGTCATTTATTGTTTCCCACTTACCCGACAGTCCACTTGCCTAATGGAATGTTGCGTGTATATCCTGAACGGAAAGACTTCACTTCCGATTTATGCTATGGACTTCCGGTTGCAGTGACAAGTCATCGCGGGGCTTCAGCATTCAATTTGAGCCCTGTCTGCGGGCTGAATAAAGAAATTCCTCCTGTGCAGGACTATTCTTACGACAGAGAAAAAATATCCCCCTATCATTATCAGGTTTATCTCGATGAAAATAATATTCTAGTTAATTTTGTCCCTTCTTACCAATCCGGTATTTATACCTTTACTTACGAAGGAATAGCTAACAGCCAGATTGTGTTGAATACGCGAAACGGTTATTTGTTCATAGATAATGAAGGAATAGGAGGTTGTCAGTATTTGGATGATAAAACAGCGATCTACCTTTTTATGGAATCAGACTGTGAGGCTATTTCTAAAGGCGGTTTGCAAGATGGGATGATGAATTCTGCCTGTCAACGGGTGGACGGAAAAAATGCAGCCATAATCCTTGACTACGGCTCCTGTAAAGAGATCACTTTGCGATACGGTATTTCATTTATCAGTGTAGAACAAGCAAAGAAAAATCTTCGCCGTGAAATCCACACGTACGATATAGGTAAGGTAGCAGAAACCGGACGAAAGATATGGAACGAAACTTTGGGAAAAATAGAAATAAAAGGTGGGACAGATGATCAAAAAGTAATATTTTACACCTCGCTATACCGGACTTACGAACGTATGATTAACATATCTGAAGATGGATCTTATTATAGCGCTTTTGACAATCAAATACATATGGACGGCGGAACTCCTTTTTATACAGATGACTGGATTTGGGATACATATCGTGCTGTGCACCCTTTACGGATTCTTATCGAACCGGAAAAAGAACGTGCGATGGTCAGCTCTTTTATCCGTATGGCACAGCAATCGCCCAACGGATGGATGCCCACCTTTCCTGAAATAACGGGTGACAGCCATCGTATGAACGGAAATCATGCAGTAGCTACTATATGGGATGCTTACTGCAAGGGAATCACAGATATTGATTTAGAACAAGCATACAAAGCATGTAAGGGCGCCATTACAGAGAAAACCCTGTTACCTTGGCAGAAAGGTCCGTTAACGGAACTCGATTCTTTCTATCAGCAATACGGATACTTCCCCGCACTCCATCCGGGTGAAAAAGAAACATGTTTGGGTGTACATGGTTTCGAACGTCGCCAAGCTATCTCTGTCATGCTTGGCAATTGTTACGATACTTGGTGTCTGGCACAAATAGCACATACATTCGGATACAATGACGAATACGAGCAATTTATGAAAATTGCCTATTCCTACCGCAATGTATATAATGCTGAAACCGGATTTTTCCACCCCCGGGACAGCAAAGGAGACTTTATTTACCCTTTTGACTACCGCTTCTCCGGTGGCATGGGAGCACGTGACTACTATGGAGAAAATAATGGCTGGATCTACCGCTGGGATGTACAGCACAACCCGGCAGATTTGATCGCGCTGATGGGTGGACGCGAGAAATTTATAGATAACCTGAATCAGACTTTCAGAGAACCAATAGGCGAAGCTAAATTCTCTTTCTATTCTCATCTCCCGGATCATACGGGAAACGTAGGGCAATTCTCAATGGCAAACGAACCTTGCCTGCATATTCCCTACCTTTATAATTATGCTGGCCAACCTTGGATGACTCAAAAAAGAATCCGTTCTTTGATGAAACAATGGTTTCGTAACGACTTGATGGGAGTACCAGGTGATGAAGATGGTGGCGGAATGAGTGCATTTGTCGTATTTTCAGCAATGGGTTTTTATCCAGTCACGCCAGGCTCGCCAACCTATAATATAGGTTCCCCATTATTTAATCATGTAAGGATAGCATTAGGTAATGGGAAAACCTTTGAAATCATAGCTGAAAACTGTTCGGACGAGAACAAATACATTCAGTCTGCAATGCTTAACGGTAAACCGTGGAATAAACCGTGGTTCGAACATAAAGATATAATTAAAGGTGGAAAGTTAGAATTAGTAATGGGTAACAAGGCAAACAGGTTATGGGGAGCTGCATTGGATGCAGCCCCACCTTCTGCCGAACCTCTGACTTCCACTTCTCACTGATTAAAAAAATAGATATGTTTAACTTTAATAGAATGAATAATGAAGAAAATCACATTGTGGGCTTTAAGTGCCATGACTATGTTGGCCGGATGCTCAGCTAGCGAAGTATCTTCTCTGGTAGAGGAAGCGCAGGCATCGGATCTTATTTCAGGAGCTGTTTATAAAATATCTCCTTATTCCGATGAAACTAGAAGTATGTTCGTTCGGAACGCTTCTTTTGATGAGGGAACAGAAATTGTGGCTTGGACTGATACGAAAGTGAATGCCCAACGTTGGCGTCTAACCAAAGATCCTACTGGAGTGTACTTTTACCTGACGAACGTATACACGGGCAAGTCTGTACACATACAATCACCTGTTTCCTTGGGTGCACGCTTGCGCCAATATGGGAAAGAGAATGATTATACTTATAAATACACAATAACCAAAGCGGAGCAAGCCGGATCGGATTGCTATTACATAAGTCCTTCTTCTCTTGCTAGTGGTGAAAGGCTCTATTTGGAAATAGGAGACGGTGAGGATGGTACAAACATACAGTCCTATATCAAAAGAACCGGTGAGCAAGCCGATAAGCAGATATGGAAATTGGAAAGAGTGCAGGAAGTGCCCAATAAATTCACTTCGGTGATGCGTGACGAAATTGTTCGTTCCTGGAAAGCACAATACTATAAAAAGTCGCAAAATAATGCAGGCTACACCTTGAGCGATGCTGAACGATTGAACAACGCCAGCCACCAATGGCAGGACGCTGAAATGTTTGAAATTGTGTTGGATGCTTACGAAACCACTCAAGATCCTTCATACAAAGAAATGTTTCACCAACTGTACATCAATTTTGTAGACGAAAACCAGAAGAATTGGTTATATAATCCCTTCAATGATGACATTACTTGGATGGTAATTGCTTGTGTACGGGCCTATCTGCTATTTGGAACGCAAGAATATCTTGATGTAGCCAAGGAAAATTTTGACCAGATGTATGCAAGAGCTTTAATGTTACCCGAAGGAGTATTGCGTTGGTGTGAAAAAGAAGCTGAACGCGATAAAACCAATTCTTGTATTAACTGTCCGGCAATGGTTGCATCTTGTTATCTCGCACAAGCTACGGGAGATGAAACCTATTATGAAAAGGCAAAAAACTTGTATGAAAAACAGTCAATCTATCTTTATGAATCTTCTACCGGTATGGTGTACGACTGCGTAACACTCACCAGTCTTTCTCCTTGGAAATGGGCTTCAACCTACAATCAAGGAACTTTTCTAGGTGCTTCCCTCATGCTGTATCAACACTATAAAGATGCATTGTACAAAACTAATGCACAGAAGACAGCCCGTTATACTGTAGAACATTTCAGCGATGATAATGGAATACTGAATGCACCGGACGAACGTTCGGACAATGACCGTCGTGGATTTAAAGGAATATTGATGAGATATCTGCGTTCGTACATTAACATAATGAACGATACCCAATATCTTCCGTGGATGGAAGCAAGTGCTTTGCAAGCTTACAATAACCGAAATTCGAAAGGTATCATATGGACAGTGTGGGAAGAAAAGTCTGCCGAAAACTTTGTGTATAAAGCAAACGATAAAGATGTGCGCTACAGTAATGATCCTTGGGGAACTTCTACAGCGGTATCCATTGCAGTCAATCTTCCGCTTATTCAGAAATAGAGAGTGTAGAACTATTGTAATTAAAGAAAATATGAAAAATACAAGATTAGCGTTTGCATTCATACTTATTCACCTGTGTGCCATGACATTTGCACAATCTTCCAAAAAAATAACAGGTCGTGTAGTCGATGAAAAAGGCGAGCTTTTGGTAGGAGTTAATATTATGGAAGTGGGGGCACAGAATGGTACACTCACCGGAATCGAAGGAACCTATTCATTAACAGTGAAGAATAGTCGTTCAACATTGAAATTCTCTTATGTTGGTTTCGATAGTCAGGAAGTAATCGTTGGTTCTAATACAGTAATAGACGTAACACTGAAAGAATCGAAATCAGAACTTGAAGAAGTGGTAGTAGTGGGGTATGGTAGCCAGCGTCGTATTAGTACCATTGGCTCTCAATCCAATTTGAAATTGGGTGATATAAAACAGCCTACTGCCAGCTTGAGTACTTCATTGGCAGGGCGTCTTGCTGGAGTAGTGGCCGTACAACGTTCAGGTGAACCGGGCAAGGATAATGCCGATATTTGGATACGTGGTATTTCTACGATGGGAAGTTCTTCTCCTTTAGTCTTGGTTGATGGAGTAGAACGTTCCTTCAACAATATAGACCCGGAGGATATAGAATCTTTCACCGTTCTAAAAGATGCTTCAGCTACCGCTGTCTATGGAGTACGGGGAGCTAACGGAGTAATCCTGATTAAGACAAAACCTGGTATTGCCGGAAAACCTTCTGTCAGTGTTGACTATTATGAAAGTGTGACACGGCTTACTAAAATTCCAAAACTGGCTGATGGAGCTTCTTATATGGAAGCTGTGAACGAGGCTCGTAGAAATCGTGGCTCCGAACCTATTTATTCTGAAGCTGAGGTTATAAACACTCGTTTGGGAACCGACCCAGTGCTCTATCCTAACGTAGACTGGATGAATGAAGTCTTTGATGACCTTGGACACAACCGTCGTGCCAATATTAACGTGAGAGGTGGTGGACAAAATGTGAACTACTATGCGTCGGCAAGCTACTATAACGAAAAAGGGTTGATAAAGACAGATCCAAATGAATCTTATGATTCAAAGATTGGATATACTCGTTATAACTTCACTACCAACCTGAATATTAATGTTACTCCGACTACCAAATTGGATATAGGTGCGTCAGGTTATTTGGGCGAAGGTAAGAAGCCTTACGAATCTACTTCTGATATATTTCGCGTAGCCATGACTACTTCACCTGTAGATTATCCTGTCATGTTCTATGTTAACGGAAAAGATTATATCCCTTACAATCAACCTAATAGTGGATTTAATAATCCCTATGTCGGTGCTACGAAAAGAGGGTTTCGAACTGTTACCGACAGTCAAATTTACTCTAACCTCCGTTTAACCCAAGACTTGGGATTTATCACAAAAGGATTGAGTTTGACAGGTATGTTTGCTTTCGATACTTATAATTCACGTACTGTGAAACAAAAGAAAAGGGAATCCACCTATTACTGGGCGGATAAAAATAATCCTTACGACAAACACGGATTTCCCATTTTGTCGCAAACTTATGAAGGATCAAAGACATTGGATTTTGCTGTTGAAAGCTCTGGTAACAGAAAATATTACTTAGAAGCATCGCTGAATTACTCCCGTACATTTGGAAAACACCGTGTAGGCGGACTGTTTCTATTCAATCAGGAAGATAAAGTGATAACGACCGAAGGCATCGACCTGATAGCTGGACTTCCTTACCGTTCTCGTGGTTTTGCCGGACGTGCCACCTATTCATGGGACGACCGCTACTTCGCAGAATTTAATATTGGTATCAACGGATCCGAAAACTTCGACCCGTCCAACCGTTACGGAGTCTTCCCTGCTTTCGGAGTGGGGTGGGTACTCTCCAACGAGAAGTTTTGGAAACCTCTGCAATCCGTCATTTCTTTCTTTAAAGTCCGTTACACCAACGGTATGATTGGTAACCAAGCAACACCCAACCGATTCCTGTATATGGAAGCACTCGAATATTCGGGCAATTACGGTTATACCTTCGGTACTGATCGCCGCAAAGTGGATGGCTATAAAGTGAAGAACGAAGCCGTAAAAGTGACTTGGGAAAAATCCCACAAACAGGATTTAGGTTTCGACCTTAAATTCCTGAACGATGACCTTTCATTAGTTGTTGACCTCTACAAAGAGCACCGCACCGGCATCTTCCTCGACCGTGGAGCAGTACCCGGTTTTATCGGAATTACTTCTACCCCTGTTGGTAATCTTGGAGTCGTAGACAATAAAGGTATTGAGATTGACCTGGAATACAATAAGCGGTTCAACAAGAACTGGGCACTTTCTCTCCGTGGTAACTTTACGTACGCCAAGAACGAAGTGATAGAGAATGACCAGCCCACCCAGCAATATCCGTGGATGGACAGGAGAGGACACAGCACCCTGTCACGTTGGGGATTGATAGCTGACGGACTCTATACACAAGCTGAAATCGATCAGATCAACGCATGGGAAGCACTGTCCGCTGTGGAAAAAGAGAACACAGCGCGGCCTTTCCCAAAACAATACGGTACTGTTTATGCGGGTGATATCAAATATCGTGATTTGAACGGTGACGGACAAATTGACGTTTATGACGAAACGAAGATAGGACGCGGTGATGTACCTTCTATCGTTTATGGTTTTGGTTTCAATCTCCAATATAAAAATTTTGCTATTAGTACCCTTTTCCAAGGAGTGGCGCAAGCGGACAGATGTTTAAGTGGACTGGGAATACAGCCTTTCTCCGGTTCAGGTGGTGAAGGTAACCTTTATGCCAATATCAAAGACCGCTGGACAGAAGATAATCCGCGTCAGGACGTCTTCTATCCCCGTCTTGCCTATGGTTCGGATAAGAATGAAAATAACTTCAAGACAAGCACCTGGTGGCAAAGAGATGTTAGCTTCCTGCGGCTAAAGTCCTTGCAGATCACTTGGAACCTCCCAAAAAGATGGACAAATGCCGTCCTGTTGAAAGGTGCTTCTATTTATGCGATGGGTACAAACCTATTTACAATTAGTAAGTTCAAGCTATGGGATCCGGAACTGAATACCAACAATGGTACTTCTTATCCTAATATCTCTACTTATTCTATTGGTGTCAACTTTAATTTCTAAAAATATGAAGAGAAAATATATTGCTTTATTAAGTCTGTCAGTTATGTTGCTGTGTCAGACCTCATGCTCGGACTTTTTTGATCAAATGCCGACAGACCGCCTGACTTACAATGACTTGTTTGAGTCAAAAGCCTCTACCGAGAAAGCTTTGGCTACCGTATATGTTTACTTGCCGGACGAATTCGCACAACGTTATCCAGCAGATGGAAGACATACTACTCCCGGCGTATGGACTGCTGGATGCGATGAGGCCGAATACTATTGGGACTTTGTACCTTCTCATCTGATAAACAATAATACGATGACTCCTAAGTCGTCTCTTGTCTCGTCCTATTGGGAGAAGTACTATGCTGGAATCAGTGCTGCGGGACGCTTTATTCAGGGAGCACCCCAATGCAAGGATATGGAACAAAACCTGCTGGCGCAATGGATTGAAGAAGCGCGTGCGTTGCGTGCTATGTATTATTTTTATCTGTTGCGTATCTACGGTCCTGTACCTATTTTATCGGAAGAACCACTTAGTATGGATGCTCCCTTCGAAGAAGTTCAGCTGCCTAGAAACAGTGTAGAAGAATGTGTTGACTACATTGTTTCAGAATTTGACAAGGTACTGGACAGCGGTTGTCTTCCCGACAAGTCAGTCACCTACAACTGCGGAAGAATAGACAACAGCATTGTAATGGCTTTCAAAGCCGAAGTCTTACAGTATGCGGCAAGTGATTTGTATAATGGGAAAAATGCCTTTGTTTCCCAACTACAAAATAAAGACGGTAAAAAGCTGTTTCCTACTGACATTTCGGAAGAAGCGATAAAGGCCAAATGGAGAAAAGCTGCTAATGCCTCAAAAGCCTTTATTGATAAATTTGTTCCGGGCACTTACGATTTGACAAAAGTCTACACTAACGGTATACTGAACGCTTACCTTTCTTGTCGTGACGCAATGCGAAGTGAGGATTTTACCAACACGGAAATGATATTCTATCGCATCAATACCGACTATTCCTTGATGCAATACGATCGCACTCCTAGACATACCGGAGCTGTTGGTAGCGGGTACCGCGCATCTGGTGGCTTAGCAGCTTCCCAACAAATGGTAGATGCTTTCTTTATGGCGAATGGTAAATTACCTATCAGTGGATATACTGACAATGGTAAAACACCTATTCTCAATCCTGGTACAGGCTACGAGGATACTGGCTTCTCTACCGAGAGCTATGTAGATGAAACAGGAACTATATTGGCTCCCAATGGTGTACTGAAAGCTTGGGTAGGACGTGAACCCCGTTTTTATGTAAATATCACTTTTTCTGGTCAGAAATGGCTGAATACAGAAGAAGGTGCTTTCTATTCAGATTTCAGTTATGACGGAAACTCGGGGTTACACGGTGGAGAATGTCCGCCAACTGGTTATTGTGTTAGAAAATGTGCTCCTTTGGGCTCATGGAAAACCGGGCAGCAAATCTGTATCATGCTGCGCCTGGCGCAAGTTTACCTCAATTATGTGGAAGCACTGAACGAATGTGAACCTGCCCATACCGATATTCTTACTTATCTTAATCTGATCCGTGAAAGAGCTGGAATTCCTACTTATGGTTCTAAAGCCGGGCAATTACCTGCTCCGGCTACCCAAAGTGAAATGAGGGAGGCAATCAGAGCGGAGAGGAGAGTGGAATTGGCTTTCGAAAGCAGCCGCTATTTTGATGTTCGTCGTTGGAGTATTGCCGAAGAAACAGAGAATATACCGCTCTATGGTATGTATGTGAATGGCAATGGTAATGACTTTTATAAACGTACCTGGTTTGAAAACAGAATATTCGAGAAGAAAATGTACTTCTTCCCGATTCCGCAAGGCGATCTCGATATCGACAAGGAACTGGTTCAAAACCCGGGTTGGAACGCTGATATTTAACCTTTAAAATGAAAGACAGATGAAAAAAGTATTGAATCGAATCGAAATGAACGGATGGGGCATCCTGTTGGGATGCTTATGGTTGGTTTCTTGCATACTGCTGTCAGGATGCTCGGACGATGATGAAAAAGACAACCGCGAACGGTATATCACCCAACTGACTGAAGAACGGAATGTCGTGGATTATCTATTAAAAAACTCCACTTACGGCACAGAACCGGGTACTTACCCTGAAAAAAGTAAAGAGATTCTTGAAACGGCCATAGCCGAAATTGATGATTTCGTCAGCCGTCTGAACAACGGGGAAACTACCGACCAGCAAACTGTAGATACCCTTGTCGAAAAAACGGAAGAAGCCATGAAGAAGTTTAAAGACTCCGTTATCCTCGATGTTTCCGAGGAACAGAGAAACTTGCAGCAACTGAAGAACAAACTCTCCGAATTGCAGAATATATTGGTAACTTCCACTTACGGCACGGAACCGGGCACGTATCCCGAAAGCAGCAAATCTATATTGGACGTTGCCATCCGGGAACTCACGGAGCTGATCGACAAAGCATCTTCGGGAAGCATCACTCTGACGAACGCCCTGGTAGAAGAAGCCATTCAACAGGCAGATGTGAAGATTGACTCGTTTCGTGAGACGCAGATTGAAACCGAAACATTCTACAACCTGGTGGTAGATGGTAACAACGGCGGATATATTGATTTCGGTTATCATAAGGAATTTGCCGACTTCGGTGAAACACAACATACGGCTCTGACCATTGAATTATGGGTGAAAATCGATGAGTATTGCACCAAGCAGTATGAGGATAATAGTACTTATCTGTCAGCGTGCAACGATGAACCCTGGGGTGGATGGCGCATCTATTCCCGTTTCCATACGGGTGGAAGCGACGACTTGATCCGAGCGTCGATTCCTCTTGACAAAGACGGTAAAATCGGACTCGAGGAACCGTATTACAGAGCTCCTTTGCTGGGTTATCAGACATGGATGCATTATGCCATCGTATATGCTGAAGACGGAGTGCCGGGCGAAGATCAGGACGAACGTTTTAGAATGTTTTACAATGGCGAGAAGAAGGGTAAATCCATTCGTATCGGACAGGATCTACGCCGCTGGGTATATACAGCCGACTCTTACCATCAGGCTCAGATACCTATGACTGCTTTCTGCCGTCTGAAAGCGGACGGAACCCGTATGGAATATTTTAAAGGTTCTATTAAATATATGCGTATCTGGAAAAAAGCGCGTACCGCGGACGAAATAAAAGCATCAGCGGAAGGAAACTGTACGGTCGATCCTGCTGACCCGAATTTGGTCTGTGCCTGGGATTTCGTAATTTCCAAGACAGACTTGGATATGACAAAGACAGAATTCCAAGACCTGACAGGCAGATATACGGCTGTCCTGAAAGGTGGCGCGGAAAATTTTACCTGGAAACCTGTTAATAATTGAAAATGAAGAAATATATGAAATGCTTGCTGTTCGCCATGGTATCCATGGCGGCAGCTTCCTGCTCGGACGATGCCAACAAGGAGATGGAGGACGATGCCACTCTCCCCGGTGAAGTCACTTTTTCAGCCACTTTGAACGGTATCGAAACCGGTAATGACCTTTCAAGAACCGTATTGACAGGCGGCACAAAGGTAGAATGGGTGGTAGGTGACCGAATCAGTGTATTATACGGAAATGAAAACAAGGAATATACGACCGCTTCGGGCGGTGAAGCGGTGACCTTCACGGGAAAAGCGGATGAAGTTGCCGAATATTACTCGCTGTATCCATACAACGCGGATGTAGCCCTGAATGGAAAGAATGTCACAACCGTGCTCCCGAATACTCAAAAACCGGTAGCGGATGGATTTGATACAGACCTTAGTGTCATGGTATCCCGAACAACTTTGGAGAAGAAATCTTTTATTTTCAGGAATGTATGCGCATTGTTGAGATTTGAGTTGAAAGAAGCCGGAATAAAATCGGTCACACTGAAAGGCAACAATAACGAGGTACTGGCTGGTAAATTCACTATCGGATGGAACGATGCCGGCGAACCATTGATGCAGAATGTCACCGATGGTAAAAGCACAGTTACGCTTGAGAACAACGGTACTGTATTGGAAAAAGGAATATATAATTTTGTAATTCTTCCTGTCACCTTCTCACAAGGCGTGACTCTGGCGATGGAAATGAGTAACGGTACGGAACTGACGAAAGACTTGTCCGATTTCAAGGAAACAACACTCTCTAGCCATGTTTACGACTTGGGACAAGTGAAAGTTCTGTGGGAACTGGCTCTCGAACAGGATGATTGCTACACCGATGTCACAGTGCTCGATGAGGCGGGAAATGTCTTGTCTCTTGACGAAGGATGCTATCGGGTAGGAACTGCGTGCACTATAAAGTATAAAATTGCAGCTGATAAGAAACCTTGTAGCCGAGGAGCATTCGTTGTGGAAGGGGCTGTTTCCGAAGATTTGAAAGTGACGGAGAAAGAAGGCTATTTTTGCTGTTCCTTGACTGGTATTGACTCGGACACTAATTTGAAATTGAAAAATAAGGTTCCTAATGTCCTTGATTTTTATTTTAAAGACAATACCTATTCCGAATATTTGACCGGAGATAAAAAAGACTGTTCAGGAATCATTTTCCATGTAGGTGCGGGACAGGGTGACAATATCAGTGACTATGATGGTAAATTGACAGAGATTCATGGATATGTATTTGCTGCTGATCCTTCTGGTATTCAATTCGGCTCTATCAAGGAATGGTGTACGGAGAACTATCGGAAAGAATTGATTGGCACGCACGAACACCCTGACGATTGGTGTGGTTATGCAAATACTAAGATGATCTTGAATCATGCGAAATTAAAGGGTATCACTTTGTCTGATGATAACTATACACATATCTACCGAGCTACAAATTATACTATCCGGACGGCTCCCGAAGGAACTAGTGGCTGGTATTTGGGTTCTAAAGTGCAGATGGAAGCAGTAGCTGAAGCGCATGACATCGGCATAAAAGAACGTCTTCAGGAATGTTCCGACGCGGAATTATGGAGGAGGGATAGCCATCATTGGCGACACTTGGGAACAAGTACGGAAAGAAATGTGACCAATAGTAAGGGGTATTACGGAATATATGACATCGAAGATGCATCGGCTGCTCGCGAAGGTTACAAGGACTACGGAGAAGACCCCACCCCCGTATTAACTTTCTAAAGAAGAATCTGACAAAAATGGAAAGATTGAAAACATATAAGATAATAATGGCCGCCATTTTGACGTTTGCTGCGTGTTCGGATTCGAAGTCGGTAGAAGAACTGACTATACTGCCGGATACAGAGACTGAAATGAAACATTTGGCAGAATGTGAAGCATGGAAAGCAATCCCCGGCGGAGTGACACAATACGTTGATCCGAAAATCGGTAGTGGCGGACATGGTCATGTTTTTGTTGGGGCTAATGTACCTTTCAGTATGGTGCAACTAGGGCCTACAAGTATACCGACAGACTGGGACTGGTGTTCTGGTTATCATGACTCTGACAATACAGTGATAGGTTTTTCGCATACTCATTTGAGCGGAACGGGAGCCGGGGACTTGGGAGACATCACTGTCATGCCGGTGATTGGTGACGTGACGTATACCCGTGGTAAGGCGAGCGACCAGAAGTCAGGGCTTTGGTCATATGCCGACCGTAGCAAGGAAATTACTCATCCGGGTTATTATTCTGTTCCTTTACTCCGTTATAATGTATTGGCAGAGCTTACTGCCACACAGCGTGTAGGCTTTCATCGCTATACTTTTCCCGATTCACAAGAGGCAGCTATCGTGATTGATTTGGAAAATGGTATCGGTTCAGACCAAGTGCGTGAGGTATCTATGACAGTGGAAGGAACAGATATGGTGGTAGGTTATCGCAGATCGACAGGTTGGGCAAGCGACCAATATGTCTATTTCGCTGCTCAATTTTCTAAACCTTTCATTAGCTTCGATTTACATGGAAACAGTGGCAGGTACGGTCGTGCTTCGTTCTCTACGGCGAAAGGGGAGCAGATTCTTCTGAAAATAGCTTTATCTCCGGTATCTGTGGAAGGTGCAAAGAAAAATTTGTCAGTGGAACTTGCGGAGTGGGATTTTGACAAGACTGTAGCAGCTGCTAATCTTGCATGGAATGAGGAGCTTGGTAAAGTACGTATTCATACGGCAAGCAAAAGTTATCTCCGTATATTTTATACTGCTTTGTATCATACGATGGTAGCTCCTTCCATTTACAGTGATGTTAATTCTTCAAATACCGCGTATACCACATTTTCACTATGGGATACATATCGTGCGGCAATGCCATTGATGACTATCCTTCATCCTGACAGAATGCCGGATATTATCAATTCCATGCTGGATATTTATGATAAGCAAGGACGTCTACCTGTGTGGCACTTATGGGGGAATGAGACGGACTGTATGGTAGGGAATCCTGCTATACCTGTAGTGGCGGATGCCATTGTAAAGGGATTTAAGGAAATTGATATGGAACGTGCTTTCACTGCTATAAAGATGACGGCAAATCACGATGGACGTGGTGGTTCGCTTAGAAAGCAGTATGGCTATATTCCTTGTGATTTATTTCAGGAAGCTATTGCCTACGATATGGAATATGCCATAGCGGATGCCGCTGTCGCTGCTGCAGCCAATCATTTGGGAAAGGATGATGACTATCGGCTTTTCACCGAACGTTCTCATTCGTACCGTAATTATTTTGATGAATCAACCGGATTTGTCCGTGGAAAAGACAGTAATGGAAATTGGCGGACACCTTTTGATCCATTCGCATCCCAACATAGGGCGGATGATTATTGTGAGGGGAATGCCTGGCAATATACGTGGTTAGTTCCTCATGATATAAATGGACTGTCAGAATGTTTTGGAGGTCGTGATAAATGCATTGAAAAACTGGATTCATTATTTGTGTTAAGTGAAATAGTGGGAGCGGGAAGCTCTCCTGATATTTCGGGATTAATAGGACAGTATGCTCATGGCAATGAACCGGGGCATCATATTCTTTATCTTTACTCTATGCTTGACCAGCCTTGGAAGACTGCAGCTCGAGTTCGCGAAGTACTTACTTCACTTTATCACGCAGCTCCGGATGGTTTATGTGGTAATGAAGATGTCGGTCAAATGTCTGCATGGTATGTACTTTCCGCATTGGGATTCTATCAGGTAGAACCAGCGAGTGCCCGTTACTGGTTCGGAACTCCATTGTTCGACAGAACTGAAATAACTGTACCTGGGGGAAAACTGGTTCTTATCGCGAAAAATAATTCTATCCTGAATAAATATATAAGGAAAATTACATTGAATGGCTGTGAATATACAAAACCTTATATCTCGTACACTGATATAATGGCTGGTGGTGAATTAGTTTTTGAAATGGGGGCTACTCCGCAACAATGATGAATATATGATGAGAAAAAAATATTTGTTGCTATTGGTTTTATGCTTTATATATCTTGTTAATGTTAGTGCAGTGATTACCGGACCGGTGGACTACGTTAGTCCGCTGGTTGGTACGCAGTCAAAGCACG
>ENA-OVGM01000370-OVGM01000370.1-human-gut-metagenome-genome-assembly--contig:-NODE-370-length-48184-cov-11.385028_pt1 | contig 48184 bp, 47 predicted proteins | sample MGYA00237773_ERZ505425 | MGnify/ENA primary metagenome ERZ505425 (study PRJEB26158, sample SAMN06016407) | human gut metagenome | biome: human gut; feature: ankylosing spondylitis patient; material... | reverse complement strand
ACATGGTTGGCACCAAATGTTAAGCATTTGAGTCCAACTTTTTGTCCGCACCCTCTCCCCCTAGGACAAAAAAAGAGTCCCTTGCTGACAAGAGACTCCTTCAAAAAAGACGTTATGAAATTACGCCTTCAATACATCCACCCCTTTCGGGACTTTAAATTCAAAACTATCGGCTGTCTGTGAGGACTTCGTAAAAGCGGTAAAGACCACTTCGGTTTGTTGTCCAAAATTGTCCACGAGCACTAATCGCTCCAACACTCCCTGCGCACCAAAGACGATATCGGCCTGTTCAAATCCACCTTCTTTTTGGAGGAAATCCGCATGCACCGTATGGTCATCCTTGAGGGTGAGCGTCGCGGTCGATTCCCAATTGGTTGCCCCAAAAAGCAACCCAGCAGGCGTTTGCTCCATCGAGTTCGTGATATCCCGCACAGTGACCTGCATCAGGTCCGGATCAAACACCCAAAGGGATTTACCGTTGCTCGTGATCGTTTGGGCATACGGTTTTTCATAAACCCATTCAAAACGTCCCGGGCGCATAAATCGGAAGTGCCCTTCGGAAGGAGACTGAACCTCACGCCCCGAGCGATCCTTAGAGGTTTGTTTGAATTTGCCTTGAGCAAACGGAGTCGAGTCAATAAACCCACGCATCATTTTGAGCGCACGTTTATCACTACCCTGCGCACGAACCAATGTCGGCAGAGGCAAGAGGCCACACGCCATAAACATCAGTAATTGACGGCGAACGATTGGCATAGTCGAGATCCTTCTTGAAATCATCAGTCTCGGGTCGGAACCAAAATATCGCGTTTCCCTGTCGGACTGGCTTTGCTTACGATACCAGCATTTTCCATCGCTTCCAAAATATTGGCTGCGCGGTTGTAACCAATTCCTAAATGGCGCTGCACGAACGAAATCGACGCTCGCCGTTCCGTTAAGACCACATCCACCGCTTTATCGTAGAGCGGATCGCTTTCTCCTGCACGTCGTCCGCTCGAATCCCCAGCAGAGACATCATCACTATAAGGCTCTTCCGTGACCCCTTCCACATAGTCGGGTTCACCGTACTTTTGTAACTCTTCTACCACACGCGTTACCTCATCATCTGGAACAAAACACCCTTGGATACGAACTGCCTGAGAGAGCCCCGGACGACGCAACAGCATGTCACCCGAACCCAATAGGCTTTCTGCCCCAGTTTCGCCCAAGATCACACGCGAGTCAATCGAGGAGGCCACTTGGAATGAGATTCGCGTCGGCACATTCGCTTTAATCAAAGACGTGACAACGTCGACCGACGGACGCTGCGTCGCAATCACTAAGTGGATACCAGCAGCACGGGCTTTTTGGGCCAGGCGGGTAATTTCCCCTTCGACTTCTTTGCGGTTGGTCAACATCAAATCGGCTAACTCGTCAATGATACAGACGATATAGGGCCAGACTTCGAGCGTAGCAGCTTCGTCCACACTGGGATCCACCGTCGGATCAGGGATCGATTCTCCGCGGGCGGCGGCTTCCCGTACCTTTTCGTTATACGTCGTAAAGTGACGTACCGACATTCGGCTCATCACTTCATAACGGCGGTCCATTTCACGCGTTAACCACTTCAAAGCCATCGCCGCTTTATCCATATCGGTAACGACTGGACACAACAAGTGAGGAATGCCGTTATAGGGCGAGAATTCCAACATTTTCGGGTCAATGAGCACAAGACGCAAATCGCTCGGATCATTGCGATAGAGCATCGACAAAATCATGGCGTTAATGCCCACGGATTTCCCAGAACCCGTCGTACCCGCCACCAACAAGTGAGGCATTTTGGCCAGATCAATTACGAAGGGCTTACCCGCAATGTCCTTACCCAGCGCCAAGGTCAACGGTGCTTTACTACCGCGATAGAGCTCGCTCGACAAGAGTTCCTTGAGTCGTACCATTTCACGGGTGGGGTTCGGCACTTCAAGCCCAATATAGGTCGTATTCGGAATACTAGGAACGACACGAACCGCTTGCACACCCAAAGCACGCTTTAAGTCTTCCGCAATATTCTCAATTTGAGACCCTTTAACCCCTGGTCCCGGCTCTAACCAGTACTGCGTAATCACGGGCCCCGTTTGTGCACCGCGCACCGACGCTTCGATGTTGTAGCTCTTGAGTTTGGAGACAATGAGTCGACTCATAAGAGCGAGAGCTTCACTATCATGCTCTTTAGGACCATTTTGCGGGTCATCCAAAAGCGACAAACTTAAATGGGGAGCCGCTTTGGGTTTCACGTTCGCGGTCGTCCGGGTTGCCATGGAGGGCTCAGTGCGACCGGCTGAGCTGGGAGCGGGACGACTCGGCATACGTTCGATATTGGCCGTACTATTGCCTTCCAATGGACGGTTTGCGGGCGCGACCTGACGTAACTGCGCCAACAGATCGGGTTCTTCATCCTCTCGACGATCGAAGGCGCTGATATCCTCTTCAGAGTCTTCCTCCGACACTCCTTCGGTCTTCATAATCTTCAGCGGTTCCTCTTGGGCCTTCATCGCACTCGTACGGAAGGCCGCTTCATTAGCTTCGCCCGCCTCACTCTGTAAACGTTTCGTCTCTTTGTGTTCACGTAAAGCACGAACCCGTTTAAAGATCCAACGATCGATGAATTCACCGACTTTTTCCGCAACATCTTGCCACTCAAAATCCATTAAGAGCGAAAGACCGATCACAATAAGGGTGAAAAAGAGAACCGTTGCCATCCCCAGACCCACATAGTGGTACAAACCAAAGGCAAGGTTATCCCCTAAAATGCCACCCGCCTCGCCGGGTAACACAGCTTTAAAGCGACGCAGGCGTAACGCTTCCAAACAGGTCGACCCGATCAGCAAAGCCAAGAAACCCACGGCAGCCGTGAGTTTAGGGGGATTAATACGCAAGGGGTCGGTTTCGCCGTGCACGCGGCGCACCATGGAGCGGATAGCGAAAAACGCAATCATGGCGAGCCCCAAAACAAACCACCATGCCGATCGCCCAAAGGCGAGCAACATTAAATCAGCAACCAGAGCCCCATAAGGGCCAGCCCAATTATTCACTGGGTCCGCTGTACTCACCGAAAAAGAGGCATCGTGAGGGGAGTAGCTATAGAGTGCAACCGTCAAATATAAGGCGACAGGAATAGAGAACAGCCAGCTCCAAGCCCACAGGGTACGCACGCCCCCCATGAGCCAATTGCCGATCTGTGCTCCCAGTCGATTACTCCCCGACTGGCCATGCCGCACCGAGGCTCTTCGTCCCATCGTTTGCTTATCTCTCGCCATAGATTTCTCAATCCGTCTCTTTTGAATCACTAAGGAGAAACGTTCTCACAATCTTTTAATTGTACCTAATCAAGAGCGCCTGCTTGAGCCAAGCACTCCTACATTCCAAGATTTTTCTTCATTTTTCGCGAAAAAATTTGCAACGTTTTGAAGCCAGCGTGCTCCCGTTAGCCATTGACGTACTCTATGATTTTGCGTAAAGTTGATTAAAATCATCTAAACTTGTCGCATTTATTATGCGTGCGTCCTCACCGTAAGGATCCTACACGGTGATTGGATGTCCTTGAGGAATACCTATGACACACCATCGATTAATCATCATCGGCTCGGGCCCTGCAGGCTATACCGCTGCGGTCTACGCTGCCCGCGCCAACCTTAAACCTTTCCTCATCACGGGGATGGATCAAGGCGGTCAGCTGATGACCACCACGGAAGTCGACAACTGGCCAGCTGCCGTTCAGGGCATTCAGGGGCCGGATCTGATGATGCAGTTTGAAGAACATGCTAAACGCTTTGGCACCGAAATTGTCTTGGACGTCGTCACCAAAGTCGATTTGTCGCAACGCCCCTTTGTCCTAGAAACCGATATGGGCTCACGCTACACCGCGGATGCGCTCATTATCGCCACGGGCGCCTCGGCCATGTACTTAGGTCTTGAAAGCGAAACGAAGTACAAAGGCCGTGGGGTCTCGGGCTGTGCCACCTGTGACGGCTTTTTCTATAAACAAAAACCGGTTGCTGTGGTCGGTGGCGGCAATGCTGCCGTCGAAGAGGCCCTCTATTTAGCCAATATCTGTTCACACGTCACCCTCGTGCATCGCCGTGACACGTTCCGAGCGGAACCGATTATGGTGGATCAATTAATGGAAGCAGTGAAAGCGGGACGCATCACGCTCGAATTGAACCACGTGGTTGAAGAAGTCTTGGGGGATGATAAAGCCGTAACGGGACTTCGCATTAAGTCCACCGTGGACGGTACGACCAAAGATCTTGCCCTTAATGGGGTCTTTATCGCCATCGGCCATCGTCCCAACACGGACCTCTTTAAGGGTCAGCTCGAACTCGACAACGGCTACATCCGCACTGCTGGGTTCGGCTCTCACACTGCCACAGCAACCTCCGTTGAGGGGGTCTTTGCTGCGGGCGACGTGCAAGACCAGATTTACCGTCAGGCCGTCACCAGTGCTGCCACCGGTTGTATGGCAGCCCTTGACGCTCAGCGTTATTTAGAGCAATTGAAGTAACACCGCTGGGAAACACCCAGTAGGGTCTAACACCGAGGGGGAGTGTCACACTCCCCTTTGTGCCTTTTAAATACTATGCCAACATTGAATAATTTTTCTGACTTGAAAAAAGTCAGCACACAACTCAAAAAAGAAGCAGAACAGCGAGCCAAAGAAGCGCAAGAAGCTCTAGCCCGTAGCAAAGAAGCGAAAGCGCAGGCCGACTATTTTGCACAAGCGATGGCCCAAGCCGGCGTTTCCCGGATGGCGCAAAAAAACCAAGCGGATGTTCATCGTCCAAAACCCGAACCCATCGTCAAAAACGTTAACCCTGAGTCCACCCCACGCACCGTGAAAGTTACGGACCAAGGAGACCCGGGCACGTTCTTAACCGATGAGAATGGTCGCTTAGCTTGGCGTCGTGATCTCTCGCCGGATTTGCCCCGCAAGCTCTACCGAGGATTCTGGACCGTACAAGCTTGGATTGACTTGCATGGGTATCAAGTCGAAGAAGCCCGCGTGCACCTCTTAGACTTCATCTTAGAAAGCTCCCGTCGTGGGTACCGTTGTTTACGGGTCGTCCATGGCGTGGGCTATAACAGTCAAAATGGCGTGGGAAAACTCAAAGACTTGGTTCCGCGCTGGTTAAAGCAATTCCCTGGCGTGATGGCCTTTGCCGAATCCCCTGTTAATGAGGGGAGCCAAGGGGCGTTGTTAGTTTTATTAGAAAAAAACGACTAAGCGGCACGTATCGCAATAAAAAACGCAGTGTCTCCTCTGAGCACACTGCGTTTTTTGTGATCGGCCACCCGGGCTTAGATGGCCCCTTCTCCGGTTTCCCCAGTACGAATGCGAATGACCTGCTCCACATCAAAGATGAAAATTTTCCCGTCGCCAATTTTGCCTGTGTAGGCCGCCTGACGAATCGCCTCAATCGCTTGCTCCAAAATATCATCGCTCACGACCGATTCAATTTTTAACTTTGGCAAGAAGTCAACGACATATTCCGCTCCGCGGTAGAGTTCGGTATGGCCTTTTTGGCGCCCAAATCCTTTCACTTCGGTCACAGTTAACCCATGCACCCCAACGTCCGCCAGCGCCTCACGCACCTCGTCTAATTTAAACGGTTTAATAATCGCAACGATTTGCTTCATAGACAATCTATCCTCAGAACCTACGCTGACGAGTTGGTTTTGGCACTCCTTGGGTGAACGGTTTGTGCTCACTCAAGCGCGGGTGTCAGCAATAAAAAAGAGTGGCAAGAATGATAATTCTACGCCACTCCTCTTAGAAGAACCAATTACTCGGCCGGCTTTTCTTCTTCAGCCTTCGCTTCAGCAGGCTTCGCTTCTGCACGGGCGATGCCATATTCATACAAGGCCACGTCACGCACACGCACGCCAAAACGCGGGTCACCGTTCGGGCTATGCCAGACATCACGATTTTCACGCCAAGCGTTAATAAACGCGATCACGTTCGTGGAGGGCTCAGACGAGTTGGTCACTTCGTTAAGCGTAAAGGTCTGCCCACCAATCAAATAAAAACGCAGGGTGTGCACAAAAGGTCCCTGATCAGCAGGGGCGGCAGCCTTTTCTTCAGCCACAGGGGCTTCTTTCGTTTCTACAGCTTTGTTTTCTTCAGCCATAAATCTCTCCGGTTGGGTTAAACATAACCGCCCAACCCGTTTACGGGTATTTCGGTTATTAATTAATTATCAGCATTTACCGTTAATGCTTCTGAAACCATTGTAGCCCATTTTCTTGCAAAATTCTCGTCTTCGGACTCTACCATAATTCTTAGTAATGGCTCCGTTCCTGACGGTCGAATTAAAATACGGCCATTTCCCGATAATGCCTCTTGAGCATTTTTAACGGCCTGCATAAAACCCTCATCGGATTCCCACGGATACCCTTTTTGGATCTTTTTATTAATCAATATCTGAGGCATCATTTTGAGTTCTGCTGTCAATTCCCTGAGCGAGAGGGAACGACGCTTCATAGCGGCGAGAACCTGCAATGCACTCACGATCCCATCGCCCGTCGTTTGCTTATCCAAAGCGAGCAAATGGCCCGAGGATTCCCCTCCTAAAAGCCATCCTTTTTCTTTGAGCGCTTCGAGGACATAGCGATCGCCTACCTTCGCACGAACCAATTCAATGCCAAGCGATTGGAGGGCTTTTTCTAGGGCATAGTTCGTCATCAGGGTGCCAACAACGCCAGGCACTGGTCCCGTTTCGAGACGATCCTTTACCATCACATACAGCAATTCGTCACCATTATAGACGTGCCCTTCACTGTCTGCCATGATCAGACGGTCAGCATCCCCATCTAAACTCACCCCAATGTCGCATCCTGCGTCTCGGGTCCACTCGGACAGTTTGTCGGTATGCGTGGCCCCCACTCCCTCATTGATATTGAGTCCATTGGGTTTATTGCCAATCACTTCTACATGCGCCCCCAGTTCGTGGAATACGTCAGGCGCCACATGGTACGCAGCGCCGTTGGCACAATCCACCAAAATGCGCATCCCTTTAAGGTCGAATTCGTTCGCAAACGTCGACTTACAAAATTCAATATAGCGACCGGAGGCATCATCCAGACGACGGGCCTTACCCAAATCCTTCGAGGGCACCGTCGAGAACCCGCGATCCAACTCATCTTCAATCTCAAGTTCCACACTATCGGGTAACTTCGTGCCTTCAGCGCTAAAGAACTTGATCCCATTGTCATAGTAAGGATTGTGGCTTGCCGAAATCACCACCCCTGCCTCTAAGCGCAACGCACGGGTGAGATAAGCCACGGCCGGCGTCGGGATCGGGCCGCACAGGACCACATCCACACCGGCCGAAGAAAATCCAGCCTGTAGCGCAGCTTCGAGCATGTAGCCTGAGATGCGGGTATCTTTGCCGATCAAGACACTCACACGACGTCCCGCATGATGACGTGCAAACACACGCCCTGCAGCCTGCCCCAACTTCATGACGAATTCCGGGGTAATCGGGCTTTGCCCCACTAAACCGCGAACTCCATCCGTACCAAAATAACGACGGCTCATCGTTGATCCTTTATTTGAAAAAAACAGTTTATCGGCTCGAGGATGCTCGTTTAGCGATCATCCGAGCGTGCGCGCTCATTAGCGAGTGTTCCTAATTTGAAAGCTGCCCAGACGGATAAACCATCGCGTGTGGCTAAACAGTCATGGACACGAAGAATTTGGGCGCCCAAATCGGCGCAAAGCACGGCTCCCGTAACGCTACCGACCACGCGGTCTTTGGGAGCACTGTGTCCCGTCACCGCGCCAATCGACGATTTCCGCGAGAGCCCCATTAACACCGGGTAGCCCGACTCCACCCAACGATCGGTCGCTGCCATCAACTGATAATTTTGCTCCACCGTTTTGCCAAACCCAATACCAGGATCCCAGCAAATACGATCTGCCGACACACCCAAGCCCTTTAAGAGCTCGGTTTGGGTCAATAAAAACGACTCAATATCCTCAAGCAAATCCGCATAATCAGTGCTGTGGGCACGATGCATCACACACAGACCACACATCGTACTGGCGGCAGCTTCAAGTGCCCCTGGCAGGGTAAAGCCACGAATATCATTAAGAATATGTACCCCTAATCGGGCACACTCGAGCATGATTTCGGGTTTGGAGGTATCCACACTGACACAAAAGCCTTCCGATAAAAGGGCTTGTACCACAGGAATCACGCGACGGCGCTCTTCCTCTAAACTCACCCCCTCTTCATCAAAGCCTGGGCGTGTGGACTCCCCTCCCACATCGATAATGTCAGCCCCTTCATCCTTCATACGGCGTGCCCAAGCGATGGCTTGAGCCAGTTGAGCATGCTCCCCGCCATCGGAAAAGGAATCGGGGGTTACATTCAAAATGCCCATGATTTGAGGGCGGCGTAAATCGAGCATCACATCCGCACAACGCCAGTGCGTCGCACGAGTAGAAGCAAACAGTGAAGAGAGGTCGGTCGTATGAAAGTCAAACATCAGTCATCCTTATGGATTCAATCGACGGTCGTCGTGAACAGCGCCACCGACACGAAACTTTGAAACAAGGAAAAGGCCACTGCCTTTCGGAATCAGTGGCCTCATTATTTTAGCGATTAACGCTCGACATCATCCTTGGGAGTTTCGGGTGTTGCTCGGACATCGGGGGAAGGCGCTCCCGCCGACGTCGTCCCACTCGAGTCTCCTTGAGGGGTGTTTGTCGTCACGTCCACCGGATTCACCGTAGCGGCATCCTCGGCGGGCGCAATATCCGGCGAACCCGCGGGCGGATTGCCCTTAGTATCCGACTCCGACGTCGGATTCCAATTCTTGGGCGGACGCGGTTCCTTGCCTGCCATGATGTCATCGATCTGTTCGACATCAATCGTTTCCCAGTCAAGAAGGGCCTTCGCCATTCGATGCATCTTATCGCGGTTCTCATCGAGAATCTTGCGCGCTAACGCGTACTGTTCGTCCAAGATACGACGAATTTCGGCGTCCACCTGTTGCTGGGTCGCTTCGGAGATGGTCGACACGCTCGAGGGACGGTAATTGAGGAAGCCTTCGGTTTGGGCATCGGCATACACCATCACCCCTAACTTGTCACTCATCCCGTAGCGGGTCACCATATCACGCGCGAGTTCCGTCGCTCGTTCGAAGTCGTTCGAAGCACCGGTCGTCATTTGATTCATGAAGAGCTCTTCCGCAATACGCCCCCCAAAGAGAATCGCAATACGCGAGAGAATGTATTGGCGATCGTAAGAGTAGTGATCTTCTTGCGGCAACTGCATCGTGACCCCTAAGGCACGACCACGCGGAATAATCGTTACCTTATGCACAGGGTCCGACTTCGGTACCATGCGCGCCACCACAGCGTGACCCGATTCATGGTAGGCCGTATTGCGACGTTCCTCTTCGCTCATGACCATGGCGCGACGTTCTGCCCCCATCATGATCTTATCTTTCGCTTGTTCGAAGTCACGCATTTCCACCACGCGCGCATTACGGCGGGCAGCAAAGAGTGCGGATTCGTTGACCAAGTTGGCTAAGTCCGCCCCAGAGAATCCTGGCGTACCGCGAGCAATGATCGACTCATCCACGTCCTTACCCACAGGGATCTTGCGCATGTGCACGCGTAAAATCTGTTCACGACCACGGATATCCGGTAGAGGCACCACGACCTGACGGTCAAAGCGACCCGGACGCAGTAAGGCAGGGTCCAACACATCAGGACGGTTGGTAGCAGCGATCACAATCACAGTAGCCCCAGTATCAAAGCCGTCCATTTCAACGAGCATCTGATTTAAGGTCTGTTCACGTTCATCGTTACCCCCGCCGACGCCGGCGCCACGTTGACGACCAACCGCATCAATTTCGTCAATGAAGATGATGCAGGGGGCATTTTTCTTGGCGTTTTCAAACATGTCACGAACGCGTGCAGCCCCAACCCCAACGAACATTTCGACGAAGTCAGAACCCGAAATCGTGAAGAACGGGACGCCGGCTTCCCCTGCGATCGCTTTCGCCAACAAGGTTTTACCCGTACCCGGAGACCCTACCAAGAGTACGCCACGCGGGATACGCCCCCCTAAGCGCTGGAATTTACCCGGATCCTTCAAGAAGTCCACGATTTCCTGAACTTCTTCTTTAGCTTCATCGCATCCAGCGACGTCCTTGAAGCGCACTTTGTTCGCTTCTTCGTCGAGCATACGGGCTTTGGACTTACCAAACGAGAAGGCACCACCTGCGCCACCTGAGCCCCCTTGCATGCGACGCATGAAAAAGATCCATACGCCAATCAAAAGCAACATCGGGAACCAGGACACAAAGATGCTGGTTAACAAGGACGGCTCTTCATCGGGTTTGCCATAAACTTGCACCCCACTTTTACGAAGTTCTTCCACCATCCATAAGTCACCCGGGCTGGTGATCTCATAGGTAGCACCTGTCTGTGGTGTGACCGTTAAACGTCGACCTTGCACATCGACTCGGCGAACTTTCCCATCTTTGGCGTCTTGCATGAACTGGGTATAGCTCACTGCATCGGCTTTGGTATTGTGACCGTCGTATTGTCTAAACAGCACAAAAAGCATGGTGCCTAAAAATATCAGTACCAAAAATTGTGCATATTTACGCGTATTCAATTTTCTCTCCTAGGGTGAACCGAATCGAGACATTGACATCAACACCGTGCCTCGTCCGATCACTCATCAGCGATGTTTTATTTTGTTATCAGCTTACGCTTGGCTCAAAGCAAGACCCATTTGGTCACGCTGAGACAATGGTAGCTTTAAAGACCTGTTCTACCATTGTACCTAGAGTGGGTTCAAACGGGGTCTTTCGCTTCCTCTTTTTGCACTAAAACGGGTTAATTCGTGTAAAAAAAGCGTATCGGTTTATTGCATGCATTTGAGGGCACTAGACCGAACACTTATTTTAAGTGGCGTGCAACCAAATACACCTCGGCCGACGTATCACGCGACGCAGCAGGCTTACGAATATCGACTTTTTTGAAGGTTTTCTTGAGCGCTTCGACGTATTGCGAAAACCCCGAACCTTGGAAGGCCTTAGTAACAAAGACGCCGTTTTTAGCCAAATGCTGTTGGCAAAATTCCAATGCCAACTCATTGAGTAAGAGGGAACGTGCCGCATCGGCCGCTGGAATCCCCGACAAATTCGGCGCCATGTCACTTAAAACGACATCGACCTTGCCTCCGTCGAGAATTTCTGATAATTTGTCTGCCACTTCCTGCTCACGGAAATCCCCTTGCAGGAACACGACCCCGTCGATGGGGTCCATCGGCAGAATATCCATGGCAATGATGCGGCCACGGAGTTGACCCGATTTGTCAACCAGACGCTCGCGTACAATCTGTGTCCAACTTCCGGGTGCGGCCCCCAGGTCGACCACGGTTAAGCCGGGGCGCAAAAGCTTCTCACGATCGTCTAATTCGGTTAATTTATAAACCGAACGTGCACGATAACCCTCCGACTTGGAACGCTTCACGAACGGATCATTAATATGGCGTTCGATCCAAGCGCGGTTTGATCGTAATTTTTTAGTTGCTACTGGCATAATTTTTTCGGATTTTTAAAATCCCCTGAATTGTTTTGACTATGAAAGAAATTATTCTCTCGCGCGATACTCGTTTGGCATTGCGCGCTAAAGCCCATCATCTCGATCCGGTTGTTCTCTTAGGCGCCAACGGATTAACGCAAGCCGTGATGAACGAAATCGACCGAGCCCTCAAGGCTCACGAACTGATCAAAGTTCGCGTTCCGACCGATGATCGTGAAGAATTGGAATCAATTTTTGCGGAAGTGGCTGAAACCCTTGGCGCTGCACGCGTTCAACTCATCGGTAAGCTACTGGTTCTCTGGCGCCCGAGCGATCAGGACGAAGACGTCGATACCGAAGCGGCCAGCCGTTTAGCGGCGCTCACCATGGGTCGTATTAGCCTCGCGGGGCAAAAGCAAGAGCCTCAAGCGCCTGCGAAGCGTCAACCCAAGACCGCCACCAAGAAGGTTGCGTCGAAAAAACCGGGTGAAAAGAAAAAGCGCGTCGAGACTGCCCCCCGTCGTGCACGTCCTAAGCGTACTCGCGTAACTAAGAAAGCTGCTATGGCGAAATAACTCACGCCACGCGATGTAAGCCGATTCAGAGCCTCCCTCGTTGAATCGGCTTTTTCTTTTTACACGTATTCGACCGATTCAATCTCAAAACTCACCAACCCCTTGGGAGCGCGAAATTGCACCATATCGCCTTCGTTTTTGCCAATTAACGCACGTGCAATCGGGCTCGAGACCGAAATACGGTTTTCTTTGATATCGGCTTCATCGTCACCCACAATTTGATAGGTAACGGTCGAATCATCTTCCTCATCGTACAACGTCACGGTAGCGCCAAACACGATGCGTTCCCCAGCATCCAACTCGGCTGGATCGATAATCTGCAATGCAGGGATCTTCCCTTCCAATTCAGCAATACGCCCTTCAATATGGCCCTGCTCTTCACGCGCAGCATCATATTCGGCATTTTCCGACAAGTCGCCTTTTTCACGGGCTTCGGCAATGGCTGCCACCACAGCGGGGCGAGCCGTCTTTTTCAGATACTCCAATTCAGCCTTCAGTTTTTCAGCACCACGAGAAGTAATCGGAATACGGTTATTCAGCATAATTTTAATGTTCTCAAATTGACTACAAAAAATTCAACGCCCGGGTCTTGTCACCTTGGCAATCCCGGGCGTTTGTATGGATTTCATTAATGGGGACCTCGCTGGAGTCCCCAGAATGGGGTTTCGTTTGCGCGCCCATTTTATCAATTTTTAGGGCGATTTTTGCTCGACATAGCAAAAACTTTCATCGCTCCCCCCCCCCCTCACGAGGTGCGTTCAACACACAACACCCCAGCTACTCTTCGCGATAGTTTTCTGGATTGAGCTCGCGCTCAACCAATTCGATCATGATGTGAATGGCCTTGATATGCAATTCCTGAACACGGTCTGCCCATTTACCCGCCGGTGTCACAATCGCGACATCCGCCAGCTGAGCAACGGGCGAGTCTGCTTTGCCAGTCATCGCCACCACTTTGACCCCACGAGAACGTGCTGCCTCGATGGCTTTTAATACGTTCTTACTTGTTCCCGAGGTCGAGATAGCCAGAAGCACGTCATCGGGGCGTCCGTGTGCCTCAACATAACGGCTAAAGACATACTCATAGCCGTAATCATTACCCACACACGCGATATGAGAAGCATCCGCAATCGCTACCGCCGCATAGGCCGGGCGATTTTTTCGATAACGTCCGGTCATTTCTTCCGCAAAATGCATGGCATCACAGAGGCTCCCCCCGTTGCCACAGCTCATGATTTTGCCGCCTGCCTTAATCGTTTGGGCCATCAATTGCCCCGCCTGATCAATGGCAGCCAACGCCTGGCGATTATTGAGTAACTCATCGAGCGCCCAACGCGCTTCGGTGAGAGCATTTTCCACGGTATTGATACTCATAGCGTGATCTCTTTAAAAATCTTTTCGGGAATAGACCGCATTGGCAATCGTGTTGAGGTCGGTGTATTTAATTTCAATTCCAGTAGGAAGCCCACGAGCCAAACGCGTGACGCGAAGTCCAGGTTTACGCTTTTGCAGTAAATCGATTAAATAGTATGCCGTCGCATCCCCTTCGGGGGTATAGCTTGTGGCAATCACCACCTCACGCAACGACTCCTCTGCGAGTCCCTGATCAATCCGTTCTAAGAGTTTCGGTAACCCAATTTCATTGGGGCCATTACCCTCGATGGGATTGAGACGTCCCGATAAGACGAAATAGCGTCCCGGCCAAGCCAGGGAGTTTTCGAGGGCCTCTTGATCGGCAACGCCTTCGACAACACACAATAACGAGCGATCGCGTGATTCGTCTTGGCAAATCTCGCACAGGCCCCCTTCGGTAAACGTGTTACACAGCGGGCAACGGTGCACTTTGGTGCGAGCGTCCTCGAGTGCTTCGAGTAACGGAGCAATGCGACTTTCAGGTTCTTTGAGTAACCAATACGCTGCTCGTTGGGCCGACATAGGCCCATACCCCGGAAGCTTTTGGAGTAATTCGATCAGTGTCGCGACCACACCGGTTTGACGGATTGCCATAGTGTCTTGAGACCCTTACCCCTATCCATTAGAAGGGTAACTTCATCCCAGGAGGCAACGGGATCGTCTTACGTACCATGGCGTCGTATTGATCCTTGGCATTTTTCTGAGCATTGTTAAACGCGAGCGTCAACAAGTCTTCCAACATGGCCAAATCATCCGTATCCACCACTGCGGGATCAATGTGCACACGACGGCACGTCGAATCGCCCGTCACCGTGACCGTCACCGCGCCATTGGCTGCGCTGCCTTCAAATTCGGTCTGAGCCATCTTTTCTTGTAAGCCAGCGAGCAAACTCTGCATACGCTGTGCCTGAGCCATCATATTGTTTCCACCACCAAATCCACGCATAGGGATATTCCTTTCCTCAAAAAATTAATGACGATCTTGTACGGTGTTGTCATCCACCACCGCCCCTAATTCTTGCATAAATTGCTTCACAAGGGGCGCCTTCTTAAAACGTTCAATGCGATCCAATTTCGCCTGGATCTTCTCTTTTGTCACCACTTCGCCGACCGTTTCACTGGTCAACTCACCGACCTCAAATCGAACATAAAACGGACGTCCAAAGTAACGTGAGAGTTGTTGCTCAAGGTAGAGTCGATTCTTTTCCGTCGCAAACGCTGCTACAGGCAAACGCAAGTTCACTTGAGTCGACTCCAAGGTTAACACTTGAGCTTGGTAGGCTAAGTTTTTCATGGGTCCCGTAAGTTGGGCATTTTCTACCACTTTACGCCAATTGAGTGAAGAGTTTGATGCGTCAGGCACGTCAACGTCGTTGTAATAGTAACCTGCCGGCTCTTCTGGGACATCCTCAACTGGCGTCAGGCTCCCCCCAAGGCGGATTGGAGTCATCGTACTCCGGAGCGTCTGCCCCATCCTCGCCCGAGGATAAGATGCTGGGCGCGGGGGTCGTCGGCACCACGGGCGGTGGGGACGTTACGGTGGGAGTCTTCACGACGGGCGCAGGGGTCGCTTCACGATGGGCCACCACAGGGGCAGGAGCGGGCGGACTCGCCAGACTCGGTTGTCCGCCATCACGGGGAGCAACCGCTCGATACCCGCGGGCGTCCGAGGGCTTAAATGCCAACAGACGTAAAAGCGTCATCGTAAATCCCGCATAATCGTCTGGTGCCAGACTCAAATCATTGCGACCATGAATGACGATTTGATAGTAGAGTTGCACTTCCTCGGGGCTAAATGCTTGCGAGAGTCGCGTCAGTAAAGGGGCATCCAGCTCCTCTTTCTTCATATCCACGCCTGGAATACGTTGAAAGAGTGCCAAGCGATGTAGCAGTCCGGCCAAGTCGCGAAGGGCCTGAGCAAACGACACCCCCTGAAGGGCCATCGAATCCGCAACGTGAATCATCTTAGCCCCATCGCCCGCCATTAAGGCATCCAAAATTTCCACCAAACTTTCCGAGCGGCTCATGCCCAACATCTGCCGCACGCCCTCGGCATGGATGGTGTTGCCGCAATACGCAATCGCCTGATCCAAGAGCGACAACCCGTCACGCATAGAACCACGGGCACCGCTCGCGAGCAGTTTAAGCGCGGGTTCTTCAAACGCAATCTTTTCCTCAGTGAGGATATGGGACATGTGCGAGACAATCCCGGCGGGGGTCATGTTGCGCAAATTAAATTGCAGACACCGTGAAAGCACGGTGATGGGCACTTTCTGAGGATCCGTCGTTGCCAAAATGAATTTCACATACTCGGGCGGCTCTTCGAGCGTCTTGAGCATGGCATTGAAAGCGGTCGTGGTCATCATATGCACTTCGTCAATCATGTAGACCTTGAAACGACCATTCGTAGGCGGGTAGACGGCCTTATCCAATAACGGTGTAATGTCCTCAACGGAGCGGTTTGAGGCCGCGTCCATTTCGATATAGTCCGGGAAACGTCCTTCGTCAATCGCACGGCAGGCTTCGCACACCCCACACGGATGCGCGGTAATATCCCCGTTGCCATCGGCCCCTTGGCAATTGAGCGCTTTAGCGAAAATACGCGAGACGGTGGTCTTACCCACGCCACGCGTTCCCGTAAAGAGGTAAGCATGGTGCAGACGCTTTTCTTCGAGAGCACGCGTTAAGGCAGTGACAACGTGATCTTGCCCAACAAGGCTTTCAAAGTCGTGCGGACGCCATTTTCGGGCTAACACCTGATAGTTACTGCTCATGCTACTTTCCTAGAGGATCGGTGAACGGACAAATACTGGGACAAGGATAAACCTGTCCCCACATTTTAACGAAATCTCTACACCCAGTGAACAAAGGGGCACGTGAACGCGCCCCTGGATCCTGCCCTTACTGGGCAGCTTTTGCTAACGATTCGCCTTCTAAGCGACAAATACGCCAGTCTTGCAAAATACGGGCGCCCATACGTTCATAAAAATCGATGGCCAACTGATTCCAATCGAGTACCACCCAGTCAAAACGCCCACAGCCTTCCCGCACCGCTTCACGGGCTAGATATTTGATCAGTGCTTTGCCGTAGCCTTTTCCACGGCATTCTTCCTTCACAAAGAGGTCTTCCAAATACAACCCGCGCTTGGTTAAGAAGGTCGAGAAATTGAAGAAATAGAGGGCAAAGCCCACGGGAGTCTCCACACCCGCGTCATCCTTTTCCCAAGCGAGCACACAACGAATCACTGACTTCGGTCCAAAGAGTTCTTCTTCCAATTGTTCCACCGTGGCTTTGCATTGGTCTTCGAGACGCTCGTAACGCGCCAAGGCAAAAATCAACTCACGAACCGTTGCACAGTCTTCACGACGCACGGGACGAATTTCAAAACTACTCATAACACATCACTCCAATAGTCCAGCTCAGCGACTAAGCAAGCCAGCTCTGTAGCACAGACTTTAACACTAAGAAAGCTAATAAAATGAATAGAGATCCGCCAATACGATAAATCCACTGTGTCATACGTTGGCTCTTTAATAACGCGCGGTAGTGACCTGTCACTAGGCTATAGACGGTGTGAATCACCAGTACGAGAGAGAAATACGTAATCGTGAGTAACACGAACTGTCCAACGTAGTCGTAGGCGGGATCGATAAACTGAGGGAATAACGAAAGGAAGAACATGATGAGCATGGGGTTCGTCATCTGTAACGTAATACCTTCCATGAAGAAAGGAAAACGACGAATCTCATCATTAGGAACGGTCTGCGTCAAGGCATTGGTGACGTCTTTGCGGCGAATAACACTTTCAAGGTCCATCGCTTTGACACGAAAATTCTTGATCCCCAACCAGATCATGTAGAGAGCACCCAAGATACGCAATCCGTTATAAGCGCTGGGCGTGTGTGAAAGAATCACCCCTAAACCCGTGGCGGATATCAGCCCCATAATGATCGTCCCTGTTGCCGTTCCAAGGATCGTCCAGCGCGCCCCGGTATAGCCATAGCGCACCGATTTCATCAAGGTCATCAATACACCCGGTCCTGGCGTGGCCACCGTCGTGGCTGCAGTCACCAAGAAAAGAAGATACAAAGACTGGCTCATAGGCTTAAGGCCCAGTAAAAGTCGGGCAACGCGCCGGTGGGGTCAAACCTCACAAGGGTCGACTGAGGAAGACACGAACCCATAGGGCATTGTCACGGGCATGGTCGAGATGAAAATGGCGAGCCTTATCCTCGGCACTGCTGCAAACCAGCTTGGCTGCTTCGTTCCCGACCTGACCAGGTCGCTGGGGACAGCATGCGAGGGGACCCGCCAAGATTCATATGATATAGGAATTAGGCGTTATTTGCAAAAATCCCCCGCCGCTTCAGATTTTTTTACATTCCGCTACGCACGGACCGCGTCAAGAGTGTTACTATTACCAGCACTGCGTGACAGCACCGCGGTTACTGCACCCTTAGGTTGAGCGTGTGCCTGTGACGAATAACCTCTGGCTTCTCGCCTATCACGAGGTTTCTTTCTCATTTTTTCTATTGAATCGACGTCCCGTCCTACGTGTTGTCTCAACACGGTTTCCTCTGTTCTTTCTAGCGACAAGAGTCGATAAGTCGGACGTTATTTCTCCCGTTAGGAGTACTTTCATGAGCGAACTCGTTCACGTTACTGATGCCAACTTTGATGAAGTGGTTTTGAAGTCCAATGTCCCGGTTGTGGTCGATTTCTGGGCCCCGTGGTGCGGTCCTTGCCGTATGTTGGCTCCGAAACTCGACCAAGCAGCCCAGACGTTTGCCGGTAAAGTCCAGATTGTGAAATACAACTGCGATGAATCGAGCGCTGTGGCCGTGGAATTAGGGATTCAGAGCATTCCCACGATGATCATCTACAAGAATGGTCAGGCTGTGGCTCGTCGCACCGGTTCCTGCGATCAGGCGACCTTGGATGCGTTCATCAGCTCCGTGCTTGCTGACTAATGCCTAACTGAGAGGGAGGAGCCCCGTGTTCTTCCCTCTTACAATAATCGTTTCCCCTCCGAGTGCTCGTAACGACGCGCCTTTGATGTACTTTTTCGACCCAAACGACAAAGTACCCCCATCCCGAATTACGGTATACCCCTCGTGAGGATTCACTCTTTTAACCACCCTCTATACTCTCACGATTGCCCTGACTGCAATCGCACTGCACTCTATGCATCTGTCTGACCTCAAATCCTTACATATCTCGCAACTGTTGGATATGGCGTATGCTCTTGAAATTGAAAATGCTCAACGCATGCGCAAGCAAGAGTTGATGTTCGCCATTTTGAAAAAGAAAGCCAAAACCGGTGAACAAATCTTTGGTGATGGTACCTTGGAAGTCTTGCCCGATGGCTTTGGCTTTTTGCGTAGCCCGGACACCTCTTACTTAGCCAGCACGGACGATATTTATATTTCGCCCTCTCAGATTCGCCGCTTTAACTTACACACGGGCGACTCGATTGAGGGTGAAGTCCGTACACCAAAGGATGGGGAACGTTACTTCGCATTGGTGCGTGTCGATAGCGTCAACGGGTTACCCCCGGAAAGTCTGAAACATCGTGGGCTGTTTGAAAACTTAACCCCGCTTTTCCCGACCGAGCACTTGACGCTCGAACGAGACATGCGCGGCGATGAAAACATCACCGGCCGTATCATTGACCTCATTGCCCCCATTGGTAAAGGGCAGCGCGCCTTAGTGGTCGCTCCTCCGAAGTCGGGTAAAACCGTCTTGATGCAACACATTGCGCACGCCATTACAGCGAATCATCCCGACTGCACCCTCTTTGTGCTCTTGATTGATGAACGTCCGGAAGAAGTGACGGAAATGCAACGTTCGGTTAAGGGGGAAGTGGTTGCCTCAACCTTTGACGAACCCGCTGCGCGTCACGTACAAGTGGCAGAAATGGTGATCGAAAAAGCTAAGCGTTTAGCAGAAAGTAAGCGTGACGTCGTGATCCTGCTTGACTCGATCACCCGCTTGGCGCGAGCTTATAACACCGTGATTCCTTCCTCGGGTAAAGTGCTCACGGGGGGTGTGGACGCCAACGCCTTACAGCGTCCGAAGCGCATTTTCGGGGCGGCTCGTAACCTCGAAGAAGGTGGTTCGCTCACGATTATCGGTACCGCACTAGTCGATACGGGCTCCCGCATGGACGACGTGATTTACGAAGAATTCAAGGGTACGGGTAACAACGAAATTCACCTTGAACGTCGTATGGCAGAAAAGCGTGTCTACCCTGCCATTAACTTAAACCGTTCGGGTACTCGCCGTGAAGAATTGCTCTTGAAGCCCGATGTGCTCCAGAAGGTCTGGATCTTGCGTAAGTTCCTCTACGACATGGACGAAATCGAAGCGATGGAATTCTTGCTCGACAAGATGAAGCAAACAAAGACCAATGCGGAATTCTTCGACTTGATGAAACGCTAAGGCATAAAGGCCTTGAGGAAAACCCTCAAGGCCTTTCGTTTTCGTTATTCCTTAGTTTAGTGAAGCCAGTCGCGTCCCAAGCCCCACGAGGCAGTAAGTGAGAGCGGAATATCGCTCACCGCGGGTCCTGGAATCGCCTGTGCACGTTTATAGGCATTCGCAAAGAAGCGATGAACGATCGTATTGACGGTGTCGTCTCCTAAGCGGGCACGCAACGCACGTAAGCTCTCTTTACGTAAGAGAGCTCTGATCACCCATTCGATCTCATCATAGGGTGGTAACGAATCGCTATCGAGCTGCCCCTCGCGCAATTCCGCCGAGGGAGCCCGCGTGATAATCATCTCGGGAATGAGTTCACGTCCTGCTGCGGCATTACGCGCCCGGCAAAGCGCGACCACGTCACCCTTAAATAAATCGATCAGCGGAGCATAGCCTCCGGTAATATCCCCGTAGAGCGTTCCATACCCCATCGCGGCTTCGGCCTTGTTACTCGTACAAATCAGGAGGCGATTTTCTTTATTGGCCACGGCCATCAAAAGGACAGCACGCGCACGGGCCTGCAGATTTTCCTCCGTCACATCCCAAGCGCGATCACCATAAAGCGGTGCTAACGTTTGAAGCGAGGCTTCAAAGAGTGGCTCAATCGGTAGGTCAATCAACTCAAAACCGAGTTGTTCAGCTAGGCGTTGAGCGCCCACCAAGCTAACGTCACTCGTAAAGCGAGAGGGTAAGCGAACGCCCTTGACTGCCTCAGCACCGAGGGCATCCACAGCGAGCATGGCACACAAGGCACTGTCAATCCCACCAGAGACCCCCAGCACCACACCCTTAATCCCATTCTTTTTCACGTAGTCGCGTAAGCCTGTGCGAAGGGCTTCGTACCGCTCATCTGCACAGACACTCGGAAACTTAGGGGTGCTACGGTAGACTTCCGAAATACTGACACTCGCATCCCCTTCTCGGTCAAGAGCCAATTGCAGTACCCCGGCTTCCCAGGGATGAAGGGTCGTGATGGTTTTATCTTGGCAGTATCCTGTCTGGCCGCGGGCAATCAACATCCCGTCGCCTCCAGCAATACTCACAAAACAACTGGCACGTAGTGGGCGTTTCATCGGGCTTGAGCCGACTTGGCTCGGCGCATTAAATACCAGAAAGAGATCCGACGGCGTGGCTAAGTCGAGGGCAAAACGCACCTCTCCCCACTCAATAAAACCCTGAAAATCCAAATTAGTGCGCGTGCCTCGATGGAAAAACGCGACTTTGGGTTCGTCATCCTTATCGCGATAGGGCACCACCATGGCACAGCTCCCTTGAGCTAACTCGCCTAACCGATTGAGGATCGTTTCATAATGATCACGAGCATCGGCCCACTGGAGTGCGCCCGCCCCGGTTCCGCCTTCTATCGCCCCCCAAGGTAGGACCACCAAATGAGGACCTTGGACGGGAGCCAGTGAAGCCAGTGTCGTTGCAATACTGTCAAAATTGTGTTCAAGCGCCCCCGTCATCGGATTCGCCTGAATTAAGCTGAGGTAAGTTCGTGCCATAGTTGATCGTCTTTCCTAATGCCAATCGATTTGGCGCCGGGAAACGGCGCCAAATCAACACCTGAGTCCGTTCACGGATGGAACGTCCCATGCTCAATCGATGACATCAAGTTTACTGAGTCTCTTCACGCGTCGTGCACGGTATGTGCCCGAAATGCTATGAGGGGCACATTTTCTTTTCCAAAATCACCCCAACTCGGTACTACTACTCACGCGCCACGAACTCAGTCCGTGGGACGGGTGAGTTTCGAGAGATTCACTTCACGGCGGGCGCGATCCCAAAAGAGCTCAATGTGTTGCAATACCGTCGGCACATCCGTGGTCGTCACGACAATGTCCGTGAACCCGGCTTCGCGCAAACGATTTACCACGCGCGGATGCAACGTCACCACGCGCCCACGGTTCGCCCATTCCAGCGCGCCTGGTACCGTATGTAAGGCGTGCACAATAGCGTCCACCGCATCGGTACTGGTGATATATAAAAGGGGAGGATGCGCATGAGCCACGGCACGCCACAATTCACGTTGTTGGTTATAGTTGAGTCCAATCGGAACCCGCACATACGCACACAACGTAATCACATCACTTCCGATACTCTTAAATTGTTTGGGCAGCCATTCTCGTCCCGTTTGGCCACGTAAAAAGAGGACGCGAGCCGGAGCTCCACGCTGTTTGACCAGCTCCCAGAGGGCTTCACTACCGGAGTGTTCGGCATCCCCTTCAGGAGCGAGCACATTCACCTTATCCCCAAAAGCGGCCCGAATCACGCGAGCCGTGCCTTCACCCACGGTAGCTAAGGTAATGTGGCTTGGCCACGTATCAATCGAGTGGGCGACCGCCGCGACGGCAGCTGGGCTCGGTAGAACCACCATTTCCACATCATCGAGATTCGCCAGTCTGTCCTGAAGGAGTTTTTGCTCATCCTCTGGGGGCAACTCAATCGTAAACGCCGGCCAACGCCAAACCTGCAAAGAGTCCAAGGCTTTGTCTTCCAGAATATCGGCCAGCTGGTTATTGGCCTCGCCTGGGCGCGTTAAGATGACGGGAATGAGCGAATTCATCATTGTCTCCGAAGCGGGAAAATCGGTCTGGATGGGGGATGAAGGGGCCACGACCCACTACCGTAGCCCCTAGAGGGTTTTTCTCGGTATCCTCGTCGGAATTAACCGAGAACAGCTTTTAAAATCGCATCGGCGCCCTGCGCACGTAAGGACGCGACCACCTCTTGAGCGATCGTTAATGCGTTCGCTTTGGAACCGCGGGCTTCGGCGCGAATGGCCTCACCCGTGTGATGGTTACCCACGAGGGCACGCAACCACAATTCTTCACCTTCCACAATGGCATAAGCCGCCAAGGGGACTTGGCAGGATCCGCCCAAAGCACGCGACACAGCACGTTCCGCCGTACAGCAGTAACGCGTATTTTCGTCATTAATAAACGCTAAGAGCGACTTTAACTCGTCTTGACCGGCCAAAATTTCAATCCCCAAAGCCCCTTGCCCCGGCGACGGCAAACTCACGCTCGTCGGAATAATTGAACGAATACGATCGCCCAATTCCAAGCGCTTTAACCCAGCCGCTGCCATTACTAAGGCGTCAAATTCGCCTTCATCGAGCTTACGTAAGCGCGTACCGACATTGCCACGAATCGGCTTCACGGTTAAATGCGGATAATTCATACGCACCATTAACTCACGACGTAAACTCGCGGTTCCCACTACCGAGCCTGCCGGCATTTCGTCCAGGCTAGCATATTTGGGAGAGACAAACGCATCGCGCGGATCTTCACGTTCACTCACGCACACCAACTCGAACCCTTCAGGCAATTCCATCGGGACGTCTTTGAGCGAATGAACCGCCAAATCCGCCTCCCCTTTTTGCATTGCCGCTTCGAGTTCTTTGACAAATAAACCCTTGCCCCCAACCTTCGAGAGCGTCTTATCGAGGATTTGGTCTCCTCGCGTGGTCATCCCCAGTAAGTCCACCGTCAAATGGGGATAGCGTTCGCGTAAAACGCTTTGAATGTGAAGAGCCTGCCACATAGCAAGGGGACTTTCTCGTGTCGCGATGACACAACGCGCAATGTCAGTCATGGTGAGTTCTAGTTGGTTGAATAATAGGCTAAAGAAAAACCAGCTTAATCCCCAACCTCAAGGATGTATGGGGCAAAAGCCAGAGAACTTTGCTCATTTTAGCAAGCTTCCCTAAGCTAACGCTTAAGGGTTATCCCGTTTAATCCTAATGGCTAAGTCCTCGAGCCCATTGACGTTTCATCTCACATCCCTCAAAAAAGCCAACCAAGAGTTGAAATCTTCCCCTAGTTCTGTGATAATGCTCAACTTCCCAGTTGGCACGTGGGATGGCATGTCTGTTGTAAGACCCGATGGTTCGGGCGAACTCGCAAGGCCGCCAGGGCGACCGACAATCAAAACTAGGAAACATTTTCAAATGAAAAAAGATATTCACCCGGAATACCGTGAAGTCGCTTTCGTCGACTTGTCCATCAACAAGACCTTCATCATCCGCTCTGCTGCTCAGACGAAGGAAACGATCGAAATCGACGGCAAGACCTATCCGCTCTACAAGTTGGATACCTCCTCTGAAAGCCACCCCTTCTACACGGGCGCTCAGACGCGTATCGTTGAAGCGGGTCGCGTGGAAAAATTCCGCGCCAAGTTTGCTGCCAAGAAGCAGGCTCTCGACGCTGCTGCCGAAGCTGCCAAGGCTGCCAAGTAATCTTCATTACAGCAAACCTGCACCTCATAGGTCGGTTTTCTTATCGACCTACGGTCAAAGGACAGTCTCTGACACCGTCGGACTGTCCTTTTTGTTCTCTTATGATCTTTGTAGTGGAAGAGTTCTGTGCTGAATCAACGATCGACACCCATTAAGCTTTCACAAGAGGCGGCACTCAAATTACCGCGTTGGGCGTTATTGCTCCTGCTGGCTGTTTTTGCCTTGAGTGGGCTCTTTGCCGACGATCTTTGGACGCCTCGTGACATTGATAGCTTTGGTGCTGCCTTTACCCTCGTGAGTCAACCCTTTAGTGCCTGGTTGCTACCCGCCGCACACGGCGAAGTGTTAGCCGAAACGGGGCCCCTAACGAGTTGGCTTTCGGCGGGCTTAATGCGCCTTTTAGGTAGCCATGGTTGGGGGGTCATTGATAACGTCATCGCCTTGCGTTTAGCAAGCTTATTCTGGTTCACCCTCAGTGCCACGGCCCTTTGGTACAGTACCTTCCGCTTAGCCATTCGTCCGGAAGCGCAACCGATCGCCTTTGCTTTTGGCGGTGAGGCTCGTCCCAAGGATTTTGCACGCAGTATTGCTGACTGTGCTGTGCTACTTTTTGTCGCCACCTTTGGGATTTTGACGCGTCAACACGAAGCGGTACCAGACACCGCCCTCATTGCTATTTCGGCCGCCAATCTCTTTAGTCTCACCTATGCTCTGAAGCGTCCCTTTGCGGGTAGCTTACTCGCAGGGCTCTCAGTCGCGTTGTGTGTACTCGCTTCGACGCTCTTTGCAGGGGTTTGGCTCCTAGCGCAATCCTTGATTGTGTTGAGCACCCTCACAAGTCAGCCCCGTACGCGCGACATGGCGTTGATGATGGTGATCGGGGTGAGTGCGGGTGTCTTTGCCCTGTGGCCCCTAGCCGCTTATCTCATGGATGGTCCGGCCATGTTGCGCTGGTTTAGCGCCTGGTCAATCACCCAAATGGACCATTTCGGTCCCGCAGGACTCTCGACGTATGTGTGGTTTGCCAAGCACTCCCTTTGGTTCTTGTTACCCCTCTGGCCGTTAGTTCTCACGGGCTTATGCCGCTGGGGACGTCGCTTAGTGCAACCGTTTCTGTTTTTACCGGCCATTGTCATTGCAGTCACGTCTTTAGGGGTCGTCTTCTCCTCGCGCCAGTCCGCTGATAGCGTTTTTCTATCTTGCCTACCCGCCTTGACGGTCTTTGCGGCGTTTAGTTTGTTAACGATTAAACGCGGCTGGGAAAATACGCTCGACTGGTTTGGACTCACGATTTTCTCGCTTGCCACCCTCACTATTTGGCTGTATTGGTTTGCTTGGAATACGGGGGTGCCGCCAAAGATGTACCAGTCTGTGGTCCATTTAGCCCCCACCGTCCGTCCGGTCTTAGACCGTGGCTTTGTGCTGGCGTTTATGGCAAGCATCATTTGGCTCACTATTCTTGCCTGGCGTTTAACCCATCGTCCCGTTCTCATTTGGCGTGGCCCTTGGATTAACGCCTTGGGGATGACCGTCGTAACCGCAGTGGGTTTTGGTTTATTCCATTTACCCACGACGGAATACCGCTCGATGGCGCCGGTCGCGCACTCGCTCGACAAATTGATCGTTCAGGCAGGTTGGCAGTCAGACCAATGTGTACAAGCGGTCCGTATCAATCCCGAAACGATCGCCGTACTGCAATACTACGGTGGTGGCCCCTTAGACAGCCTCACGCGTAAGGGAACCTGTCCTATCGTCGTTGTTCGCGCCTCCTCCAGCGCGCCCGTCAGCTTACCGAACTATGCACCCGCAGCAGGACGTGCTCGGTCGGGAGAGCTCTTTTACGTCTTGGATCAAAAAACCTGGGCTTCAACCGGCGTTAACTTTGTTAAAAAATAATTGTTTATGACAACCAATCTTCCACCGCCCGATACCTCGTTACGGGCGCTTGCCAAATTGGCTGGGCCTATTTTTGTCGCGAATATTGCCATCATTGGGGGTGGCACGATTGACACCATCATGGCTGGTCATTTAGGCACCGAACACCTGGCAGCCATTGCCTTAGGCTTGGCTACGACTATCTGCGTCAACATGGCAGGTATTGGTATCCTTCAAGGACTCTCCCCTATTGCTGGGCACCACTTTGGTGCGCGCCAATACCGACTGATTGGCGAAACGTTGCAACAGAACTTCTGGCTCGCCATTGCGCTCTCGTGCATTGGTGTCCCCCTGTTGCTGTGCACCGACATGTGGACCCACTTTGGGGGTGTCACCGGCGAGGTGGCACGTATGGCGGCGGGCTATCTGGTCTTCACCGCTTTGAGCCAACCGTTTGCCTTTTTCGCACGTAGCTTTATTTCGCTCAACGCCGCCTTATCGCGACCTAAGGTCACCATGTGGATCTCACTCATTACGCTGGCTCTCAAAGCCCCAGTGAATGCGATCTTCATGTACGGTTGGTTTGGCTTGCCCGCGATGGGCGGGATCGGTGCCGGGGTTTCCTTTGCCTTGATGAACGTGATTTCCTTCCTTTTATTCTGGGCATTGTGGCGTTTTGATCCTTTCTATGAAAAATTCCGTGCCACCCAATTCAATTGGCCCAAGTGGTCCATGATCAAGGAACAGTTGCATATTGGTTTACCGATCGGTCTCTCGACCTTCTTCGAAGTGTCCAGCTTTACCGGGATGGCGATTCTTGTCTCGCGTTTGGGCGCTGAGACGATCTCAGCCCACCAGATCATGACGAATATCACCACCCTTTGCTACATGCTCCCCTTATCCTTGGGGATTGCCAGCTCAGTGTTGGTTTCTCAATCCTTAGGGGCCCGCTGGGAATCGATCGCCTACCATGCACTCAAACGCTCATTACGCGTCGCCTTAGCACTCTCTTTACTCTTAGTGACGAGTCTTTACTTTGCCCGTGGCTTCATTGTGAGTCTCTATACCAAAGACCCAGAAGTGATTTCACTGTGTACCGCCCTCTTAATTTTTGGGTGCTGCTACCACCTGTTTGACGCGCTACAAAGTGTCAGTGCATTTGCACTGCGTGGTTACCGTGTCACTAAACTACCGATGGTGATCTTTGGGCTCATGCTCTGGGGCGTGGGATTCTGTGGGGGCTACTATTTATGCTTCCATGGGGAGAGCTTCGGAGGTCCCTATGGCGTCTTTGGATTCTGGTCGGCGACCGCCACTGGCTTAACCCTCACAGGGATTTGTTTAGTCTCTATGGCGCTCTATGTTGGACGGCACCGAGCACACGCCGATGAGCACAGCGCTGAAGAGATTCAGCACGAAATCGCCAAGTCCAATCAAGGCCTACTGGGTAGTGTCCTCTAGGATTCCGTTAGTAAGCGTTTCAAATCCACTCCTCTCAACCCATCTTGTACTACACTCAAGCAAGGTGGGTTTTCTTTTTCTCTTATTGTTAGTGCACTATGTCTACGATTCTTTTTGCGAGCCCCGTTTTTGGTCCCATTATCAGTCGCCGACTGGGGGTTTCCTTAGGGGTCAACTTGCTTCCTGGTGACGGGAAGCTTTGTAATTTTGACTGCATCTATTGTGAATGCGGCCTCAATAATGAGCATCGTCCTGACTCCCGTATGCCCAGCAAAACCCTCGTTATCTCGGTCTTAGAGGATAAACTCAAGGCCATGCAAACCCAAGGGCAATTACCTGACACCATTACGTTTGCCGGAAACGGGGAACCAACCTTACACCCGGATTTCCCAGAAATCATTGATGAAACAATTCGTCTTCGTAATCAATATGCCCCGAAAGCGTCGATCAGCGTGTTAACCAACGCGACCCATATTGACCGCGAACCCGTCTTTCAAGCCCTCATGAAGGTGGATAATCCCCTTTTGAAGCTCGATACGGTCGATACCGACTATATTCGCTCGGTTGACCGTCCCACCAGTCGCTATGATTTACCTAAGCTCATCGACAAAATGCGTGCCATTGGCAAACACGGCATCATACAAACGATGTTCTTGAAAGGAACCTGGGAAGGGCGTGACGTCAGTAATGTTGACGAGCGCTTTGTGACACCCTGGTTAGAGGTCGTTAAATCGATTGGTCCGAAATTAGTCACGATTTACACGATTGACCGTGAAACACCCCGTTTGACCTTACAAAAGGCGACGAAAGAGGAGTTGGACCATATCGCTGAACGTATCCGTGAAGCGGGATTAGAGGTCTCCGTGAGCTACTAAATCCCTCTGAGGCTATCCCATAAACACTTTGCCCCAGCTGAATGGTTTTCACGCTGGGGCATTGTTTTGTCTTAACCTCCCCAATGGAGTTGGGGAGGCATAAACCATCAAGCGGCGATTAGGCCGTGTAGCGACGTTCTTCCAGAGCACGGATACGATCCGCAAGCGGAGGATGGGACGCTAACAAGGAACCGATGCCACCCGAAATACCGAAGCCTTTCATTTGACCCGGCAATTCTTCAGGCTGGATACTACCTAAGCGCTTTAATGCGTTAATCATCGGCGTGGTCGAGCCCATAATGTTCGCAGCCCCCGCGTCGGCATGGAACTCACGCCAGCGCGAGAAGTAAGCCACCACCATCGAAGCCAAGAACCCTAAGCAGATATCGAGTACTAAGCTGGTCACATAGTAGCCTACACCCGGCGCATCATCTTCATTACGAAGAATCTGGCGGTCCACCACCCAACCAATGACACGCGCAAAGAAGAACACGAACGTATTCACCACGCCTTGCAATAAGGTCATCGTCACCATGTCGCCGTTTTTCACGTGCGAGAGTTCATGACCTAAAACCGCTTCCACTTCTTCGCGGTTCATCAAATTCAAGAGCCCCGTCGAAACGGCAACCAAGGAACCCGAGGCACTCGCCCCCGTGGCAAACGCGTTGGGTTCCCCTTCATAGATCCCGACTTCGGGCATGGGTAAACCAATCTTTTGCGTTTGAGAGCGAATCACATCGACCAAATACGCTTCCAGATTATTTTGCGGACGGTTCACGTCGATCATGTGTAAGCCCATGGTCATTTTGGCCATCGTCTTACTCATCAAGAGCGAGATGATCGAGCCCGTGAAACCGACGACCATCGAGAAAATAAAGAGTGTCGTTAAATTGAGGGATTTTCCAGCCATACCGCTGAAATTCACCCCAAAAACCATTTGCACGATCGTCAGTACCACAGACAGTACGACGAACACAGCGAGGTTAGCTAATATTAGAAGACCAATACGTTTTAACATATGAGTCAGATACCCTTTTGTACTTATAGTTGTCAGGGGATCGCTTCAGAATAACGATGTCATTCTTAGATCCCAGCCATTTAATATTAGGGGAAAGTCCCCCACAACTCAAATCGGTCTAGTTCTTGGGTTGTAACAAATCCCAAGAGTTTTAGTTTTTAGTTGCTGGCGTAAACACGTCCCAATGGCACTCCGAAAGGAGACCATTAGCCCATAGCCCCGCCCGCAATCCGTTCCACATTCGGTTTGGGATCGCTGACACGACGCACCGGAAAACTATCCCAACTCCCGCACCCTAAACAATGCCAAGAAAATGACGAAGCCATAAAGCCACACTTGGAACATTGATAGCGCGACTCACGACGTGCTTGTTTTTCTAAGAGTGCCAACAAGAGTTTGGTTTCTTCTTCCTCGGGTTTGGCTTGGGTTCGCAACGCAATCATCTGCGTAAAGAGGGCCAAACTCGGGCGTTCCGTTAAGAGTGAGCGTACACGTTGCATCGCAGCGTCAACCCCTTCCCATTGGGCTAACCGTTTAATAGCCTCTTGCATCACATCGATCAGGGTCGAGCTGGCTAACGCTTGATGAAGGATGAGACGCGCTTCTTCACGTTTACCTTCCTTCACCAACGTATCCGCAATGCGCCCAATCACGAGTGGCAGGTAATCGGGTTGAGACTGTGCTAACCCGTTCCAGAGTGTCAACGCTGCCGCATTATCCCCTTGCAACTGACGCACTGCCCCTAAGGCGATCGTCGCGCGGGCAGATTGCGGCCACTTTTCTAAGGCACGGTTGAGATGCTCCTGTGCCAAGGGTAAATCTTTCTGCGCAAGAGCGAGGTCAGCCAACTCACAGTAGTAGTGAGAAATTTCATGCGCCAAATCAAGACCCGCTTGGACTTCTAGGCGGTGCGAGATATCAATGGCACTTGTCCATTCATGCTCAATGCAGTAAATCGTAAGGAGCGCCTTCAACGCATGAAGGTGCTCTGAGGGATTTTCCATCAAACGACGGTACGTTTCCTCAGCACGATCAAAGAGCCCGGCTTTCATGTAATCTTCGCCCAACTCTTTTAAGGCACGGGTACGATCGGCTTCAGGAATATCCTCACGATGAACCAAGTGACTATGCAGGCGAATCGCACGTTCAAATTCCCCACGGCGACGAAAGAGAGCCCCTAACACATGGTGCAACTCAATCAAATCCGGATCCAAACGCACGGCTTCAATTAAGGTTTCCACGGCGCGTTCAGGATGTTCCCCAGCCAATAGGGTCACCGAGCGTGAATACACTTCAGGAAGATTTTTTGCATTGCGTTCGCGTTCGCGCGAGTCCAGTCCTTTGGCCCACCACCCCGCCATAAAGAGAAGGGGGATAAACACCAAATACCACAGTTCGAAATCCATAATGCCACTAATTTATTGTGTAACGGTATCGAGAAATCCGTGCACTACCACTAAGCCATCTGGTCTCAGGCAGTGCTATCGACAAAAAAGGCTGCGACGTTATGATTCGCAGCCTTTTCGCTTGTTAGTGATGAGCGTTACCGCGAATTAACCTTCACGATTCGCTTCATCCACAATGCGCTGGAAGTCAACCGTTTCGCGCAAAGTTTTTCCCGGCTTGAATTGAATGGTATAGCGGGGAGATACCTCCACCTGCATCCCACTCTTCGGGTTACGTCCCATACGTCCACGACGGAAACGCGGGGTCAAAATCCCAAAGCCACGTATTTCAAAGCGGTCACCTTGTTCTATCGTTTTTTCAATTTCCGACATAATAAAGTTGAACACGCGTAAACACTGGCGTTCACGTAACATCATGCGTTCAGAGAGTTCCTTAATCAACTCCGCGCGAGAAATTTCTTTGTCCATGGTTGACCTCCCACTCGACGATTAGTTCTGTTCGAGCTTAGCCTTCAACAAAGCGCCCAAGCTGGTCGTGCCAGAAGCGGCATCATCGTTGTTCAAGCGGTCAAGAGCGTCGCGAGCTTCAGCGGCGTCCTTAGCCTTGATGGACAACTGGATGTTGCGGTTCTTACGATCAACGTTGGTGATGAGGGCTTCAACCGTCTGGCCTTCGCTCAACTGGGTCGTCGCATCTTCCACGCGTTCGCTGGAGATTTCGCTCACGCGCAAGTAGCCTTCAACATCGTTACCGAGGTCGATCACAGCACCCTTGGCGTCAACGGACTTGACCGTACCGGTCACCACGTTGCCCTTGTCGTGCGAATCAGCGAAGTTGCTGAACGGATCGCCAGAGAGCTGCTTGATGCCCAAGGAGATACGTTCACGTTCGATATCGATACCGATAACCACGGCTTCGACTTCGTCACCCTTCTTGTACTGGCGAACGGCTTCTTCACCGGATTCGTTCCAGGACAAGTCAGAGAGGTGAACGAGACCATCGATGTTACCGGGCAAGCCAATGAACACACCGAAGTCCGTGATCGAGCGGATCTGACCCTTGATCTTGTCACCCTTCTTGTGGGTAGCGTTGAATTCTTCCCACGGATTCGGACGGCACTGCTTCATGCCGAGCGAGATACGACGACGATCTTCATCGATGTCGAGCACGGAGACTTCCACTTCTTCACCCAAGGTGACAACCTTGCGCGGATCAACGTTCTTGTTGGTCCAATCCATTTCAGAGACGTGCACCAAGCCTTCGATACCGGCTTCGACTTCAACGAAAGCACCGTATTCGGTGATATTGGTGACCTTACCAAAGAGGTGCGTGCCCTTCGGATAGCGACGAGCGATACCGAGCCACGGATCTTCGCCCAACTGCTTCAAGCCGAGGCTGACGCGGTTCTTGTCCTTGTCGAACTTGAGAACCTTGGCCTGGAGTTCCTGGCCAACCTGAACCACTTCGCTCGGGTGGCGAACACGACGCCAAGCGAGGTCGGTGATGTGCAACAAGCCGTCGATACCACCGAGGTCCACGAAGGCACCGTAGTCGGTGATGTTCTTGACGATACCGGTGACGATAGCGCCTTCCTGCAACGTTTCGAGCAACTTGGCACGTTCTTCGCCCATGTTGGCTTCGATCACGGCGCGGCGGGACACCACGACGTTGTTGCGCTTACGGTCAAGCTTGATAACCTTGAATTCGAAGGTCTTGCCTTCGTAAGGCGTCGTGTCCTTGACAGGACGGGTATCCACGAGGGAGCCCGGCAAGAAGGCACGAATGCCGTTGGTCATAACGGTAAGGCCGCCCTTGACCTTGCCCGCAACGGTACCGGTGACGAGTTCACCCGATTCGAGAGCCTGTTCGAGGTTCATCCAAGCAGCAAGACGCTTGGCCTTGTCACGGGAGAGGATCGTGTCGCCATAGCCGTTTTCAACGGATTCGATCGCAACAGCGATAAAGTCACCGACCTTAACATCCACTTCGCCGAGGTCGTTCTTGAATTCGTCGACAGGCACATAAGCTTCGCTCTTGAGGCCAGCATTGACCACCACGAAGTTGTGTTCAACGCGAACAACTTCAGCAGTGATAACAGAACCAGGACGCATGGTCTGGTTGTTTTCGCTCTCAGCGAAAAGCTCGGCAAAGGATTCGGGCATATTGGTTTCGTTGGTCATGTATAGAGAAAATAAGAAAAAGCACACCCAAAGAGCGCCAGATGGCAATTCCTCTAGGGTGGAGTTAATAAAACACCACTTCCTCAAAGGGAAATGGCAACGAAAAAAGGAATTCGTAATTTTACGATATTTAAATACGCTCTTTCCACCAGAGGAGAATTTTTTTTACAACTGCTTCGATCCCCATCTCTGAGGTATCCAAGATCAGGGCATCCTCGGCTGGTTTGAGCGGAGCTGTCGCACGGTGAGAATCGCGTTCATCGCGCTCACGCAAATCCCGCTCGATAGCTTCCAAATCAGCCGCATCCCCACGCGTTAATAGTTGCTTATAACGGCGTTCTGCTCGTACACGGGTCGAAGCCGTCATAAAAATTTTGAGTTGAGCATCGGGGAAAATCACGGTACCCATATCGCGCCCGTCCGCTACCAATCCTGGTGCCTGCGCTGCTGACTTTTGCAGTACAGTTAACGCAGCGCGAACCCCTGGCACCGAGGCCACTTTACTAGTTGCCGCACTGACGGCTTCGGTACGGATTAAGTCCGTAATCCGCTCGCCATCGAGTTCGATTTCCCCTTGACGGAATTGCGGTCTTAAGGTTTGAGTGAGCGCCGTGAGCGCCTCGGGGTCATCCAGGGCAATTCCACGCTTCAATGCGGCATACGTGGCAATACGGTAAAGCGCCCCACTATCCAAATAATGAAACCCTAAGGCTTGTGCCACACGCTCTGCAATCGTGCCTTTTCCGCTGGCTGCTGGGCCATCAATTGTGATGACAGGAATGTTGTTTGTCATGATTATCTGTTACGTTCCCTTTGCCTAGGAGTGGGATTTGAAGAATTGTACGAAGTGCTCCGTAAACTGTTGCATCTGTTCGTGTGTGCCGATACTCACTCGGATCCAATCCGTTAGCCCGTAGCTCACCAAACCACGGATTAAAATCCCAGCGTGTTTGAGGGATTGGATCAAAGCGGCTGCCTGCACAACCTGAATCATCATGAAGTTGGTTTCACTGCGGATGTAGCGAACGCCTAACTGATCGAGTACCGCTTCGAGCGCTTCACGTTCCCGTTTATTGTTCTGATAACTATGTTCCACGAAGTCTTGATCAAGAAGCGCTGCACAGGCGGCACTTTGTGCAAGTCGGTTGACGTTAAAGGGACCACGAATGCGATTGAGCATTTCGACAATCGGAGCATTGGCCAAGGCATACCCCACACGGAATCCGGCGAGACCATAGGCTTTACTGAAGGTACGTGCCACTAAGACATTCGGGTGTGCAGCGAGCAATCGAGCGGCGTCGGCTCGGGTGTGCGGCGCGGAGAATTCACGATAAGCTTCATCCAACACCACCAAGACGTGTGCCGGAATCGCTTTGAGCGCCTCATCGAGAGCATTGAGGTCAAGACACAACCCCGTCGGATTATTGGGGTTGGTTAAAAACAATACGCTCGTATCGGGGTGGGAGGCTTCTCGAACAAGCGCTGGTAAGTCATAGTCAAAGGACGGCAGAACTGGCACTTCAATGCATGTCGCTCCACGAGCTTCCGCGCTAAGACGATAGACCGAAAAACTGTATTGAGAAAAAACACAACGTCGACCGGGTGCCAAATAAGCCCCTGCAATCAGCCCCAACAATTCGTCAGACCCATTGCCATGAATCACCTGATCAGGATTGACCCCGTTGACCTGTGCAATCGCTTGGCGCAGTGCAAAGGCGCCTCCATCGGGGTAACGGTTCATCCCTGATACCTCTTGGGCAATCGCTTTTTTCACGTGCTCAGACATCCCTAACGGATTTTCATTGGCATTTAACAGCACCAAACGTTCGGGACTCAATCCGAGTGCCTCAGCCGTTTTCGCCAATGGCTGACCCGGATCATAGGGGTCAATCGCACTGACATAGTCCACTGCTTTAAGTTCTTGCGTCACGTTCACATTCTCCCAAAATAAAGCGATTCTCTTGGTTCAGTCTCACATGGGTAAGACGGGGTAGGAACCAAAACATCGGTAAAAGTTAGCGATATTTTCAACCTCTTGGAGGGCTTGTGCCACATTGGTAACTTTGGTGTGTCCCTCAAAGTCAATATAAAAGTTATAGTCCCATGCCCCATTGCGTGCAGGGCGACTTTCGATACGCACCATTTGTACGCCATGGTTTGCCATATGCGAGAGCACTTCATAGAGTGACCCTGGACGATTAGGCACAGAAAACACAATACTGGTTTTCCATTTCATCTGCTCATTTTCTTCAATAAAACCCGAGCGTTTGCTCATCAGCAAAAAGCGAGTCATATTGGAGAGGCCGTCTTGGATAGAGCGGGCCAAGGCGGGTACTTTGTAGAGAACCCCTGCGCGGAGTGAGGCAATACCCGCTACGCTTGGATCCAATGAGGCCAGCCGTGCGCCCTCTGCATTACTACTCACGGGGACTTGAACGGCTTGTGGCACATAGTCCGAAAGCCAACGGGCACACTGAGCGAGCGCTTGGGAATGGGCATAAATCGTGCGTAACGCACTCAACTCCTGAGCATGGGTGAGCAGGTTGTGATTCACCTGCACTGTCACTTCACCCACAATGGATAACGGGGTATCCAGTAGTAAGTCGATCGCGTGCGTCACTGTCCCGTTGGTATTGTTTTCAATGGCAATCACCCCAGCTTGGGCACGATTTTCCACCACACTCTCGAGGACTTCATCAAAACTCTTACACGGCAAACGGGGGACCGACTCTTCAAAAAGCTTCAGAACGGCTTCTTCTGAAAAAGTTCCGGCGGGTCCTAAATAGGCAATAGGCCCTTCAACACTCTTAGGCATAACGCTGACAAAATTCCTTCAAATAACCCACCAATGCCTCGACCCCCTCCTGTGGCATGGCGTTATAGAGTGACGCCCGCAGACCACCTCGTGCTCGGTGACCCTTTAAGCCATGAAGACCAGCTTCGGTTGCTCCCCGTAGAAAATCGCTGGTGAGGGTTTCGGGCAAATTGAAGACGACATTGGTTCGACTACGGATTGCCGTCGGGACTAAATCCGTATAGAAGTAACGCATTTCATCGAGCGCCCCATAAAGGGTGGACGAGCGTTGCTGGGCGCGCTCCTGCATGACGGCAAGTCCGCCTTCCGACTCGATCCAGCGAGTCATTAAAAGGGCACTATAGATGGCAGCCACCGGAGCCGTATTGGGCAAACTGTTTTGACGCGCAAACCGCTCCCAGTTCATCATCGCGGGGACGCGTTCGCCAATCGAACCATAAAGAGAGCGATCCACAATCACGAGAGACGCCCCGGCTATCCCTAAATTCTTCTGTAACGAAGCAAATACACACCCATAGTGACGCCAATCGATAGGACGAGTAAAAATGTTACTCGACATATCGGACACCAAAGTAGCCTCTCCGAGTTCGACGGGAGGCACATAGGGAAACTCTTTGCCGTCTATGGTTTCATTGTCACAGTAGTAAACATAGTCTGTGCCTCTCGGTAACACAATCGGCTGTTCAGGCAAACGAGTACTTTCCCCATTCCACAAAATGTAGGCACGTGAAATACGGTCGGCTTCAGCATAGGCCTTGAGTGACCAAAAGCCAGAAACGATATACCCGCCTCGGAAACCCAAGGTGCACAGATTCATGGGGATGGCAGCAAACTGCAAGCTGGCACCGCCCGGGCAAAAAAGAATGTCAAAGTTCTCGGGAACCGACAGTAAGGAGCGAATGCGTGACTTCAACTCCTCCAATATCGAAAGAAAGACGTCACTGCGGTGGTTGAGTTCAAACAGTGAAAAGCCACTGCCTTCGCAGTTATCCGTTGCTTCCCGGAGAGACGCCAATACCAGCTGTGGCAGCTGAGAGGGCCCTGCGGAAAAATTCCATTGTGTCGCTTGCATCCCGTTACTCCTTGCGTCCTAAAGGGCCCTGTTAGGGGTCAGTGCTTACTGACCCCGTAGCAAGATTAATTCTCAGACTCGTCGTCAATGAGTTCGAGCCCATCCTCGTCATCCTCATCGACGGACGTCGGAACGTCAGCGTCTTCGGGGACCTCAATGGCAAGGTGCTCCACTTCTTCCTCTTCGCTCGTCTTTTCTGCGCGACGGATTGAAGCCACCGTATCGTCACCCAAGTTGATCAAACGAACCCCTTGGGCAGCACGACTGTAAATACTCACTTCGCTCGCACGCGTACGAACCACTTTACCGCTTGTCGAAAGAATCATGATGTCATCATCCTCTTTCACAAGCGCAGCCGAGACGACTTGACCGTTACGTTCCGAGGTCGAGATCGCAATAATCCCCTTAATGCCACGGCTCTTAAGTGAGTACTCACTTACCAAGGTACGTTTACCGTAACCGTTGGCCGTTGCCGTTAACACATAGTCCGTATCGGTGTCCGTCACCAAAAGTGAAACCACCTTCTGTCCTGGGGCTAAACGCATACCACGAACCCCGTGTGCACTGCGGCCCATACTACGTACGGCGCTTTCCTTAAAGCGAACACATTTACCAGCGTCACTAAACAGCATCACGTCATGGTTGCCATGTGTAATGGCCACACCAATGAGTTGTTCGCCCTCATCAAGCTGGATGGCGTTAATACCACGCAAGCGTGCATTCTTAAAGAGCGTCAATTCCGTCTTTTTCACCGTACCGCGGTCCGTTGCCATCACTAAGTACTGACCGTCTTCATCCAACGACTTCACCGGCAAGATAAACGAAATCTTCTCTTCGGGCTCCAAGGGGAGCAGATTCACAATCGGACGGCCACGGGCATTGGATTTCCCTTCAGGCAAATCGAACACATCCACTGGGTACATACGTCCGAGCGTGGAGAAGCACAAGATGATGTCATGAGTATTGGCGATAAAGAGTTCCGCTACCTCGTCATCCTTCGTCATTTCCTGAACCTTACGGCCCTTACCGCCTCGGACTTGCGCGTTGTAGTCATCGAGCTCTTGGCTCTTAATGAAACCACCTCGCGAGAGCGTTACCACCATATCCCGACGCGGGATCAAGTCACGCTTGTCAAAGTTCGGATCGCCCATCGGATCGATCGTTGAACGACGTTCATCACCATATTCTTCACGAATGGCTTCCAGTTCTTCACCAATAATGGTGTTCACACGTTCGGGTTTCGCCAGAATATCTAAGCAATCCGCAATGGCATGGAGCATCTTGGTGTAATCCGCACGCACTTGATCTTGTTCAAGCCCGGTCAAGCTACGTAAATTCATACGTAAAATGCTGTCGATCTGAGGACGCGTGAGGTAGTAAAGACCATCCTGATGCATGCCACGCGTGGAATCCATATCTTCGGGGTAGAACTTCTTGATGTCTTCAAGACTACGATTCAAGAGTTCCTCTGCAAACACCATCGGCCAACCACGGCTATAGAGCTGATCAGCAGCTTCTTGAGGCGTCGAAGCAGCACGAATGATTTGGATAAATTCATCCAAATTGGAAAGCGCCACGGCCTGCCCTTCTAACAAATGACCTTGCTGGCGGTATTTGCGTAAACGGAAGACAGTACGGCGAGTCACCACCTCACGACGGTGGGCAATGAAATGCATGATCATGTCTTTGAGGTTCAGCAATGTCGGCTGACCATCCACCAACGCGACCATATTCATGCCAAAGCTTTCTTGCATCTGAGTCATCTTGTAGAGGTTATTGAGCACCACCTCAGGCATGACCCCTTGCTTCAAATCGATACAGATACGAATCTGAGCGCTCGACTCGTCGCGCATTTCAGCAATCCCTTCGATCTTCTTTTCACGCATCAACTCATGCATCTTTTCATACATGATGCGTTTATTGACCATGTAGGGAATTTCGTCCACCACGATGCGGACGCGATCGCGTCCGAAATCTTCTAAGTGGGTACGGGCGCGCATGACCACTCGACCGCGTCCCGTACGATAACCTTCATGCACGTCCTTAATACCGAAAATAATGCCACCCGTAGGAAAGTCCGGTGCAGGCATCAAACTAATCAGATCATCAATACCACAGTCGGGGTGCTTCAAAAAGTGTAGGCACGCCGAAATGGTTTCTTTCAAGTTATGCGGAGGAATATTCGTAGCCATCCCGACCGCAATACCAGAAGAACCGTTGATCAATAATTGGGGCAAACGGGTGGGTAACACCACCGGTTCACGTTCCGAGTTATCGAAGTTCGGAACAAAGTCCACCGTTTCCTCATTGATATCGGCAAGCATTTCGCCCGCAATCTTCATCAAACGCACTTCGGTGTAACGCATCGCGGCTGGACTATCACCGTCGATCGAGCCAAAGTTACCTTGACCATAAATGAGCGGATAACGTAAGGAAAACGGTTGTGCCATACGCACTACCGTCATATACGCGGCACTGTCACCATGCGGGTGGTACTTACCGAGGACTTCCCCGACCACACGCGCAGACTTCTTTGTGGGATTATTGTGCGTATTCTTTAACTCATTCATCGCGTAGAGAACACGACGATGAACGGGTTTGAAACCATCGCGTACATCGGGCAACGCACGACCTACGATCACGCTCATGGCGTAATCCAAGTAGGAACGCTTCATCTCGGTTTCAAGGGAGATCGGGAGTAACTCCTGAGCAATTGTTAACGGAGAAGTCCCATTCGAACCTTCCGTTTCTTCTTCTGTCACATCCAACTCTTCTTTATTCTCGTTTTCGTCCATCGAGGACTCCCTTCAATATTGACCGACATGCTATAGCTCTAGCACATCCTCACCGATAACAATAAATGATTCTGACTTGGGATACGTTGGCCGTGGCCTGAGTGGCTACGACGCCCCCTGCCTAATAGGACTCGGATGAGCCCAATGGACCACCTGTACACGATCCCAAATTATTTATTCTACCGTGATTGACAAGACTTTTCCAAAGTACAATTAAGAAAGTTTTCCGTTGAGGGGTCACACCCAAATAACGGTTTTTCGAACTACCAATGCGAGGAGTTATACATGCTCGTTGATACCATCATCGAGGCCCGCTGGGTCATTCCGATTATTCCTAAAAACACCACCTTGGATAACCATGCGGTTGTCATCGATGCTGGTCGCATCGTCGACGTTCTTCCCATTGAAGAGGCTCGGGAACGTTACGAATCTCGAGAGGAACGCATTAGTTTGCCCGAATCCGTGGTGTTACCTGGATTAGTGAACTTACACTCGCATGCCGCCATGAACTTAGTCCGTGGTCTCGGGGCGGACTTACCCTTGATGGAGTGGCTCACCACTGCCATTTGGCCGGTGGAAGGCAAATTAATGAGCCATGAATTTGTGCACGATGGGGCCTATCTGGCGGGACTGGAAATGGCACAAGGGGGGGTTACCTGTACTTCTGACCATTATTTTTTCCCTGAAGCAGCTGCCGAAGGCCTTCGGAAGGCGGGACTTCGTTGTGCGGTCTCAGGAATTGTGATTGGATTCCCCAGTGCTTGGGCACAAAACGATACGCAGTATCTTGAAAAAAGTGAAGCCCTGTTTAAATCGCTCGAAGGGGATGCGTTCGTTCGTGGGACGATTGGCCCACACGCGCCCTACACCGTCAATGATGCCTCCCTTAAGGCCTGCGCCCTATTGAGTGAAAAATACAATGTGCCCATTCATATGCACATTAACGAAACTCAGGTCGAAGTCGACAATTCACTGAAAGAATTTGGCGTTCGCCCCCTCGAACGGTTACGTCAACTGGGATTAGTCAATGAACGACTCATTGCCGTACACAATGTGCAAGCCAACGAGGACGAGTTACGTCTCTTAGCCGAGGCAGGCAGTTCGATGTGCCACTGCCCCTGCTCCAACCTTAAGTTAGCCTCGGGCTTTGCCCCCGTGGCACAAGCCATGAACCTTGGGGTTAATTTAGGGATTGGAACCGACGGTGCCGCCAGTAACGATAAACTCGACCTCTTAGGCGAAACACGACTGGCCGCCATGCTGGCCAAAGCGGTAGCCAATGACACCACACAAGCCAAAGTCTATGACATGCTTGAAGCTGCCACGCTGGGTGGCGCTCGCGCCCTTCATTGGGATAATGAAATCGGATCGATAGAAAAACTCAAAGCCGCCGATTTAATTGCCGTTTATTTGGGTGGCGTCAATACTATTCCCGTGGCAAACGCTGCGGCGCAGTTACTTTATGCCGCAGATCGTGACAATGTGACACATACATGGGTTGCAGGCCAATTAATTGCAAAAACGCAACAAAATACCCCCCATAGCAATAAAAAAACTATGGAAACAATGAAAACGTTTGCATTAAAATGGCAAAATAGACGTGGATAACTTACAGATTCGACTTTCAGGGTGGCAGACTGGCTCAGAATCTGCCAGAATGTCAGCAAAGTCGACCGTAATTATCGACTCTTGTATGTCAATGAAAATTGGCATAGGCTTGTCTCCCAGTTTCCAGCGCTTGGGTACTTGACTAATTGGTTGGCGAGTCATAATTAGGTAAACAATTGGATATTTGGATGCTGGCCTCAGCAAACTACTTTTCTCTGGTCGGCGACAAATCGTCCTTTCCGTTAAAGCTTCCTGTACTTTTTGAGGATAAAAACAATGAAAACTTCTCTTAAGCTCGGTGGTCTTGTCGCTGCCATGATGCTGACGGTGTCGGGCGCTTCTTTCGCTGCCGACGCCACGAGTCCCTACGTTCACTCCACCGACGGCCAAGTCGTTAAGAACCCGTTTGGCCTCTGCTGGCGTACGGGTTTCTGGACTCCGGCTCTTGCTGAAGCCCAGGGACGTGATGGCGAAGGTTGCGCTTGTGACGCCGACATCCTCACCGCTTCTGTCTGCGCCCCGGCTGCTGCTCCGGCTGCTGCTCCTAAGGCTAAGGCCGCTGAAAAGGTGACCTTCGCTGCCGATACGCTCTTCAACTTCGACAAGGCTGATCTCAAGCCCGAAGGCAAGCGCGTCCTCGATGACCTCGTCTCCGCTCTCGCTGGTGTTGACGTCGAAGTCATCCTCTCCGCTGGTTACACCGACCGCATCGGTAAGGATGCCTACAACGAAAAACTCTCCTTGCGCCGTGCTGAAGCTGTTAAGGCTTACCTCGTGAGCAAGGGTGTGAGCGCCAACCTCATCAAGACCGTTGGTTACGGCAAGGCTGACCCTGTGGTCAACTGCCCGAACCCGACCAAGAAGGGTCAGATCAAGAACTTCCGCGAACTCGTTCAGTGCTTAGCTCCGAACCGTCGCGCTGTGGTTGAAGTGGTTGGTTCCCGTCCTGCCATGTAATTTAGAGGGATTCGGTAACCCTAAGCGTTACCCATCTCACTGAAGCTATGGGCTCTCAATTTCATTGAGGGCCCATTGTTTTATCCTCTTCGCATTTCAGAAAAGCACTTCGGACCTAAGCTGACTTCTGTTAATATGGGGCTTCGTTGCTTAGCGTTTTAGGAGACGATTGTGGCTTTTTCTCGTGAGACCGTGCGCCTTCGGGTGCATATCCTCTGTACCCTCCTGATATTATCCTGCCTAACGCTTTTGTGTTTTCTTGCAAGCCTTACCTCATTATTAGTGTTCGGAAGTCTACCGATTACAGCCATGAGTGGGTTAAGCGTGTTGCTCCTCCTTGCCAGCGCCATGATGATTTTCAATGGCCTCGCCCTGACGCTAAGCTACTCAACTGAACGCACGGAATATGCGTTTGACGATCCCAACATGATGGTTCGATCACTGATCACGTTGCGCTTAGGAAGCCTGACACGAAGCAAATTTATGCTCGACATGATCGCTCTTGGGGTCCTCTATGCTTTCTTTGGTATGGGGATTCTCTGGGAAGGTATTGCCATGGCGATTTTTGCTGTCGCTACCCTCGTGTTTGGCAAATTAATTTGCGACATATGGCGAGCCATCGTATCTGCGCTTACCCCCTAGGAATTGCTTTCATGACCGCTAGCAAAACGCTTTTTTTGTTTGACTTAGATGGCACGCTCATTGACACGGCCCCAACCCTAGCCATGGCAGTCAATCTCACGCGACAGGATGAAGGGCTTGCTCCTTTACCGGTAGACGACTTACGCCCCATGGCAAGTCAAGGTGCCCCTGGTTTACTGCGAGTCGGATTTAATATCGACCCTCACCATGAAACATTCATGGAACGACGCGCTCGTTTTCTCGCGCATTATCGTGCCCATATCACCGAAGGTACCCGCCTATTTCCTGAAATCGATGCCCTCTTGGAGGGGCTCAAAGCCCGCTCCATGAAGGTCGGGATTGTGACCAATAAGTCCGTTGCACTCACGACGCCGTTGCTTGATGCATTGGCGCTCAATGACCGTTTTGATGTAGTTCTCGGTTTCGACTCGCCCAACTGTGCTATGAAACCGAGTCCGCTCTCCATTGAAGAAGCACTTCGCCTCACAAACACCGCCCCAGAAGCCGCGTTATATGCTGGTGACGATCGCCGCGACATTCAGGCGGCTCACAACGCTCAGGTGCTCGCTGTGGCTGCGAAGTGGGGGTATGCCCTCTCCTACGAGGACTGGAATGCCGATTGCTGGGCCGAGCATCCACTCGCCTTACTTGATTGGGTAGATCAACTCAATACCGGCACGAACCGTAAAACCCCGCAAATGTTGTAAAAAACCAACAACGCCCATTTGATAAGCGCCCCGCTCTTAGCTATACTGTGCCTACCTACAGGGGGCGCATTGGTTTCGACGGGGACACGGACGCTGTCTGGAGCATGTCGAGGTGCAGTTACCTCGTAAATACACTGCAACACAAATATACGCCAACGATAAGCGTTTTGCTCTCGCTGCTTAATTAAGCGAGATGTCGCACAGATTGGTCTCTGGGTCTGGTCAGGTAACTGACAGCGGCATCATTGAACAGAGTCTAGGTTAACGATGGGGCACCGTTCGTTCACCGAAACTAAGGTGTCTGGCTAGTTGTAGGCCCGCCACTTGGCAGAGCAACTAGTAAGATTAAGTTATGTGGATACGCATGTAGAACCAACAGAAAAAGGTTTTCGGACGCGGGTTCAACTCCCGCCGCCTCCACCATTTTGAAAAGGCAAACCCGTCTCTCTGGGGTCGTTATCCGGGGTGACGGGTTTTCTTTTTCCCCTTGTTTCTAAAGGTTTTGCGCCCGTTTCACATCTCTCCAAAGCACCCCTCCGCACCATCGATTCTCCCCATTCTCCAGCCTTTCTTTCTCTGTTTGGCCCCTGATTCTCTGTTTTCTCCGGACGAAGTCCGAAGCGCGTCCGGAAAGCTACATCCTTGATTGATATGGGTTTGCGGCTGATTGCCATTTTGGGCGGTTGTCTTAGGTCATCGCTCGATGCCGCAACCGGACGTTTTTTTCGAAATCGCCCGCCTCGGCCACGAAAAGAAGCGTGGTCAACTCCGCTTTCCTACCCCCTAAAGTAGAAAAGCCGACGCTGATGGTCGGCTCTCTGGGGTGGTCTCCGGTCCGGTCGTCAGTCGGTGGCGAAACCGAACTGGCGGCGCTGCTCGGCCCAGTCCTCGGGAAAGGTCTGGGTCAGCTTGGCCAGCGAGAGCCCGTTGGGTTCCTCACCGTTGATCAGGGCTTCGACGATGTCGGGGGCCAGGGTCGTCAGCTTGAGAATGCGGGCCACATACGAGCCATCGACGTCGAGGGTACGGGCAAGCTCGCTGATGGACTTGATCTGGCCAGATTCGAGGATGTCGGCCCAGGAAAAGGCCCTTCCCAGCGCCTGGAGGACGGCGGACTGCACCGGTTCCTGCGCTCCGGTGATTTCTCCATCCAGAGCTTGGGGAGCGATGACCGTCTTGCGGCCGCGCATGCGCCGGATCACCATCGGAATGTGGATCTGCAGGTTGCCGTTGTCGGCAACGGTAATGGTCGGCTTCATTTTCATCGGCTTACCCTCCGTTCGGTGACTTCGCATGCCAGACCAGCCAGCTCGGCGATGAGTGTTGTCAGCCCGTTGGTGCGCAGCTCCATATCGATTCCGGTCTCGCGGATCTCCACCTTATCCACCAGGAGGCGGATGAGCCGGTTTCGCTCCACCGGGAAAAGGTCTTCCCAGAAGCCCTCGACATTCTGGAAGGCCTCCGAGACATCCTGCTCCGTGATGCTGTTCCCCCGGTAGGCTCTGCATCGCTCGCTCACGTGCGTCAGTTGTTTCGAGAGCTCGACCGCCTGGCGGTTGACGGTCGTGAGCATCTCGGCCTTGCCCGGCTGATCGCTGCCGGGTTTCATCAGTTCGAGTGCCTGCTCCCTCGCCTGCGACAGCTCCATCTCGAGCTGGGCTTTCTGCTTGAACAGCCGCTCCCGCTCCGCCTGCTCGATGTCCCGGGCCGCGAAGAAGGTTTTGGCCACCAGCGTCGGCGTGCGAAACACCGCGCTCAACTGCTCAATCACGGCCTGCTCGATGTCCCCGGCGGGAATTCGTTTGAGCGGGCACCGGCTCACGGTCCGCTTGCTGTCCTTCTGGCAGATGTAATAGGTGTAGTGGCGGCCGTTCTTGCGAGCGTAGGTCGGACCCATCGCGCATCCGCAGTGGCCGCAGCGGATGACACCTTTCAGCGGGGCGACCATTTTGGTTCTGGCCATGGAAACCTTGACCGGTTTGTTGTCCTCCAGGATGGCCTTAACCTTGTCCCAGGTCGCCCGGTCGATGATCCCTTCGTGCTCACCAGGGTAACTACGGTCCTTGTGGGCGATCTCGCCGATATAGATCCGGTTGTTCAGCAGCCGGTAGATGTGGCCTGTATTCCATTCTGAGCCCTCGCGCACCTTACCTTTCTTGGTGGTCCAGGCCTTGGTGCGGTATCCCTGTTCGTTCAATTCCTGGCCCAGTTTCTTGGCCGAGCCGATCTGGATGAAGCGGCGGAAGATGTACTGTACCGTCCTGGCTTCATCCGGGTTGACCAGCAGCTTCTTGTTATCCCGGTCGACGTCGTATCCGAGGATGGGCACGCCACCGCAGTATTTTCCCCGGCGCTTGGCTGCCGCTACCTTGTCCCGGATACGCTCGGCGATGACCTCCCGTTCGTACTGGGCGAAGGTGATCAGGATGCCGAGAAACATCCGGCCGGTGGGGTCGGTGGTGCTGAAGTGCTGGGTGACCGAGACGAAGCTGACACCCTTCTCGTTGAAGAGGTCGATCATCTTCATGAAGTCCAGCAGCGAGCGGGACAGCCGGTCGACCTTGTAGACCACGATCACGTCAATCTTCCCGGCATCGATGTCCGCCAGCAGGCGGCGTAGCCCCGGACGCTCCATGTTCCCGCCCGAGAAACCACCATCGTCGTAGCGATCCGGCAGAGCCGTCCAGCCACGCATCCTCTGGGCTTCGATATAGTGTTCCGCCGATTCCCGTTGCGCATCCAGCGAGTTGAACTCCTGTTCGAGCCCTTCCTCATGACTCTTGCGTGTGTAAATGGCGCAGCGCAGGGTCTTGTTCTTGCCCGGCGCGACATTGCTGTTATCAAGCATCCGAACCTCCTTCGGCTTTTCTGCCGTAAACCTTCTTCAGTCCGAAAAAGACCTTGCCGTTCCACCTGGTCCCGGTGATCTCCCTGGCCACCGCGCTGAGCGACCGGAAGGTGCGGCCTTCAAACTCGTAGCCATCAGCAAGGACGATCACCTCATAGCGCCGGTCGTTCCAGACCCGCACCAGTCTGGTCCCGGGCAGGATCGCCTCGTTTGATTTCCGCTCTTCTGGGATGCGTCGATTGACAGTGGCGACCGGGTCCTCCTTGGCGGCCTGCTGGAGATGGACCTTGGCCTGCTCCGACAACCCACCGTAGAAAAGCTCCTGGATGCGATAGGCCAGCCGCTTGATGAGGAATTGTTTCTTGTACTGGGGCGGCTCTTCGCCGTAGAGGTCGAGCCATTTTTCCCGGAGCTGCTCCAGGGACATGGATTGCAGCAGGGCCATCTGCCGAAGGACCGAGTTTCGGGTTCGGTCCTGATTCTTGCCGCCCGTGGCGGCGTTGTGTAACTCATTCATTTTCAACTCCTTATTTTGGTTTCCGGACGAGTTGTCATGAATGAATGCTCTGTTCCGGCAATGAATCAAGTCCTTCTCCGAGCACAGGGGAAGAATCTTCGAAAATCTCTAACTCATTGCCCACACATGCGTTTTTTGCCTTTCGGCGCAGGACCGCCGTGGCCAGAATGGAAGCGGCTGACTGGAGCCTCGCCTCACCCGACAGGCGGCCGGGTTTGCCGTTTTCGCCAAGGTCATCCGTCCCCGGCCCATCATTCATTTCCTGCACATCCAACATCGAACACCTCCGGTGGGACCGGGGGCTGGATGGTGTGGATGCCAGAAAACGGCGGCGGTCGGGATGCGCGTTCGATGGCACCCACAACCGCCGCAGCTCCGCCTCTGGTCGGTTATCTGGTTGTGCCCGGCTTGAACCGGACTTGCGTTCGTTACCTACCGGAGGGACGTGCAAGATGACGGAATCAGACGAGAAGTCCTGTTTTTTTGATTGACCTGATGTTCATCAGGTCGTATATTTTGTGGTCATAAATTGGGCTTAATCCGCTCAGTGGCTACGACACGGAGCAATCGCCATGGGAAAGAAAAAGGTATCGGAAATAACCGACCCACAAGCAAACACGCTGAGGGTCATTTGCCAAATCATCGATGAAAAGGGGTTGCCGCCAACGGTGAAAGAATTGTCGGAAGTCCTTGGTATCAGCCACGCGAGCGCCCACGAGCAGATCGCTCAACTGGTACGGAAAGGCTATCTGAAGAAAGAAGCTCGTAAGGCCCGAAGCATCGTCGTCATCAGGAGGCCCGAATAACGATGCTGGGTCGCGAAAAATAAGGAGATCGACATGGGGCACGTCAGACTTGGAAGCCTTCCGAGGTCGAGGGCATGGAAAGAGGTGGTCGGCCTGATCACGGCCGGTGCCGACGTGTCCCAAATCGCAAACGCAACAATCCGGGCAGCCGATAAAGCATTCACCTTCGTGCTCAACGATGAGGGGTTCACCGAGGCGGTCTGGTTGATGACGCAACTCGCCATTGCCGCAAAAAAGGAGAACCTCGGCGAGCATCCGGTATATGTCAAGATACTTAAAGATTTTTTTGGGGGACAAATTCCCCTTCATTC
>ENA-OVGM01000315-OVGM01000315.1-human-gut-metagenome-genome-assembly--contig:-NODE-315-length-53065-cov-5.163988_pt1 | contig 53065 bp, 49 predicted proteins | sample MGYA00237773_ERZ505425 | MGnify/ENA primary metagenome ERZ505425 (study PRJEB26158, sample SAMN06016407) | human gut metagenome | biome: human gut; feature: ankylosing spondylitis patient; material... | reverse complement strand
AATATTCAGCTAAAATACAGTAACTATGTGGCTTTCAGCCACTTTCACGGCTGATTCGTGAATAATCTAGGTTAATTAAAACTTAAAGGAGAAAAATTTTATGACATACACAATTCGCCCAGTCCGCCCGACGGACCTTGCGGCAGTTACCGAGGTGGAAGCAATCTGCTTCCCGGCGGCGGAAGCCGCAGCAGAGGAATCATTTAAGGCCCGCATCGCGGCATTTCCGGAGTGCTTTTTTGTTGCGGAAGCGGACGGAAAGATCATAGGCTTCATCAATGGCTGCGCCACAGATTCCAAAACGATTTATGACGAGATGTACGAAAATTCCGCCTGCCATAGGCCGGACGGCGCATACCAGTCTATTTTCGGACTGGATGTGATCCCGGACTACCGCTGCCAGGGAATCGCGGCGGCGCTCATGGATCACATGATCGAAGACGCGAAAAATAAGGGAAGAAAGGGCCTGATCCTCACCTGCAAGGACCGTCTGATCCACTATTACGCGAAATTTGGATACAAAAACATGGGCATTTCCAAGTCTGTCCACGGCGGGGCAGTCTGGTACGACATGATCCTGGAATTCGGGGATCAGAAATCATGAAGGTCACATTGATCACAGTCGGAAAGATCAAGGAAAAGTTCTTTCAGGACGCCATCGCGGAATATTCCAAGCGCCTGAGCCGGTACTGTAAGCTGGAGATCGTCCAGGTGGCGGACGAAAAGACGCCGGATGGGGCCAGCGAAGCGGTGGAGACGCAGATCAAGGAGAAAGAGGGCGAGCGGATTCTGTCTAACATCAAGGATGGTAGCTTTGTCGTTGCCCTTGCGATCAACGGAAACATGCTGGATTCTGAGGAACTTGCGGCAAAAATAGAAAAATGGGGTGTGTCGGGGATCAGCCAGATCGTGTTTATCATCGGCGGATCTTTAGGACTTTCCAACCAGGTCCTGGCACGGGCCGACTATAAACTGAGCTTTTCAAAGATGACATTCCCGCACCAGCTCATGCGGGTCATTCTTCTGGAACAGATCTACCGGAGTTACCGGATCATCCAGGGAGAACCATATCATAAGTAAAAAATGGGGACTTGGCAAGGAGGCAAAACGAGTGACAGAGGAACAGAAAGCGGGGAAGATCTTTCTTTTCTGCAAGGAATCTTCACAGGAGCGGATCATGAAGTGCCTGCGGGACGCCTTTGACGTTCCGGGCAGCGCACATGATACAGGATTGGAACTTCACAATGGGAATCTGAATGTGACGCTCAGGATCTACTGCGAGAGCGCGGGTGACGAGGAGCAGGAGCTGGTCCGAAGCTGGTCTGACCGGGCAAGAGGCCACTTTTCCAGGGTCGAGACCGCGGTGGTGGATGTGAAAACGAATCTTCTCTATCAGCTGGAAGGAACCGAGAGTATCGTTTCGGTGGACTATGTGTTCGAGGGGGAAGAGTCCGAATTCCTGACAGAGGCAGAGGAGGCCGCGAAGAGAAATATGGAGCAGACACTGTTTCGTGTTCTTTCCGATCTTCGTGCAGTCATGGCGTTCAGGGGAGAAAAAAGGGGATTTTACTGCCTGGATGCGTCCGGCATGGAGAAGCTGATCCTGGACGGAAACGGAAACAGTGAGATGGAGCGGTTTCTGCCATATCAAGCGGTGGGCTATGTTCCGGGAAATGAGATCGAGACGGAACAGTTGAACCGCAGGGAGAAGAACCGGAGAGAGTTTGAGGCGCGGGGCGTGTATGTTCCGGTATTTTACCCGCTTTTGGAGACGGAGGCGGAGGCAGACTGCCGGACACCATATGAGATCGCGGCGAGAGCGGTGGCGCTCATGCTGGTGGCGGTATTTTCTGAGGCCATGCTGGCGAAAAAGATGAGCCAGAAAGAGGCATTGGAATTTATCCAGAAGCGGATCAACGAGTTCGGGGCGGATGATTTCTTCTCCCTGAAGGAGTGGAATTACCTGCACAACGAGGATCCGAAAGAATCAGAGAAGATATCCTATTCCTGGCAGTACGAGAATCTGTATGTGATGGAGTGGGCGCTGGGACTGATCGACGGGCCGTTAGATTTCCCGGATCACTTCTGCGCAGTGGCGGAGGCGGCGCAGCTTCTGACAGCCTTTCACTCCATGAGGGAGATCCTGGAGGCGGCGAAGCCGAGGAGCGCGAAGGAACTTCTCGATGCCTGCGATATGATCTTCTGTCTGGACTGGGCATGCACCGATACGAGGATGCGGGATCTTCCCGCGCCTGCGGGAATGGACGGAGGTGTGGTCTTTGAGCGCCATAAAGCGTTAAACTGGCTCGTGGGAGCCGGGGAGAAGGCAGACTGGGACCATGTGCCGGTGGATACGTGAGGAGATAAAGCACAGTAACAAAACACATCATGGAGAGATCTATGGTGTGTTTTTTAATTGCATTTATAACTGTTCAGCAGGTCTGCGCACTTGCTGCGCTGACCGTAAGATAACATAAGCGGGAAGGCAAAAATCCCATCGGCGCAGCCGATCTGGAATGGATTTTTGCACGTAACTATGAAGGTACTGAATAGTTACTTGCATTTTTTAACGTAGTGTAGTATAATTACGTCACTTTGAAAAAAGACAAATGTCCACGACTCACGGTCATGGAAGAATAAAAGAGAAGACTGACGGATGTCTGCAGTTACTAATGCGGCTATTCCGGGGATAGAGGAGATACGAACCATGGGAGAGAGAAATGTGATCAAGGCGGCGCTTCTCGGCGCTGGAACGGTTGGAAGCGGCGTGTATGCCCTCGCCGAGATGTTAAAGGATGAGATGTTCCAGAAGACCGGTGCCAGCCTGGAAATTAAGAAGGTCCTGGTACGGAACACAAAGAAGGACCGCCCGGGGATCCCGAAGGAGATCATGACGGACAACTGGCAGGAGATCCTGGAAGATGAGGAGATCCAGCTTGTGATCGAGCTCATGGGCGGCGTGGAACCGGCGAGAACCTATATCGTGCAGGCCCTGGAAGCCGGAAAACAGGTGGTTACCGCCAACAAGGACGTGCTCGCGGAGCATGGACAGGAGATCCTGTCACTGGCGGAAAACAGCGGCTGCGATATCCAGTTTGAGGCGGCAGTCGCAGGCGCGATCCCGATCATCCGTCCCTTAAAGCAGAGCCTCGCGGGCAGCATGCTGACGGAGATCATGGGAATCGTTAACGGAACCACGAACTACATTCTGACAAAGATGTCGGAAGAGGGGATGGATTACAAGGAAGCGCTGGCAAAGGCCACAGAGCTTGGATATGCGGAGGCGGATCCGACGGCGGACGTGGAAGGCTACGACGCGGGACGAAAGATCGCGATCATGTCCTCCCTGGCGTTCAACTCCAAGGTGACCTTCAGCGATGTCTATATGGAAGGGATCACGAAGATCACCTCCAATGATATCCGCTACGCGAAGGAATTTGGCTATGTGATCAAGCTTCTCGGCGTTACAAAGCTGGTGGACGGAAAGATCGAGGTCAAGGTCCACCCGATGCTGATCCCGGAGCAGCATCCGCTTGCGACGGTCCGCGACTCCTTCAACGCGGTGTTTGTACACGGCGAGGCCTGCGATGACGCGATGTTCATGGGACGCGGTGCGGGAAAGATGCCGACGGCCAGCGCCGTTATGGGTGATATCATCATCGTCATGAGAAATATCGTTCATGACAACTGTGGCTGGAATGGCGGCGTGGCGTACAAGAATTATCCGGTGAAGCCGATCGAGGAGACGAGATCGAGATATTTCCTCCGTCTTCAGGTCGCGGATAAGCCGGGCGCCCTCGCAAATATTGCGGGCGTTCTCGGAAACAACGATGTCAGCATCGCCCAGGTCGTTCAGAAACGCGCGAGGGACGGTGTTGCAGAGCTTGTTGTGATCACGGATTCCGTTCTGGAGCGCCATTTCAACGACGCGCTGATGATCGTGAAGGGCATGTCCGTGCTTCGTGAGGTGTCCGGAATTATCAGGGTTTACGGGGATTAACAGCCGGTATTTGAAATAATGGAATTAGAAAGCATATCTGTCTGGTCAGGTGAAACTGACTGGGTGGATGTGCTTTTTTATTTTCCGAGAAATATCATAAAAATCCGGGGTGTTCATATATTGTATCAATTCCGGGAAAGGCGGACAGGCAGAACACGGGGAGAAAGGAGCGCGGGATGAATACGGAAACTTTTGAAAGACTGCTGAAACAGGCGGTTCCAGACGGGAAAACGATTCGGGAGATCAGAATCCGGACGGAAAAACCGGTGATGATACTGCTGGAAAGCGGGGAAAACCTCCTTTTTTCGGATGGGACCTGTGGAAAGACGGAAAGTTATGGAAAGAAAAAGATGGGGTCGCTGGAGATAAGAGAAGACCGGAGCGTAGTTCTTGCAGACCAAGAGCTGATCCGCGGGATTCTGGAGACCTGTTCCAGGCATTCGCTGTACGCCTACGAGCGGGAGATCAGTCAGGGATTCCTCACGATCCGCGGGGGGCACCGTGTGGGAATCGCAGGGAAAGCGGTGGTGGAGGACGGACATGTGAGGACGGTCCGGGATCTCTCATCTTTAAATATCCGTGTTGCCCATGAGGTAAAGGGCTGCGCAAAAAACGTGCTGCCGTACCTGATGGATGGGGAAACATTTCTGGACACGCTTTTGATCTCCCCGCCGGGAGCAGGAAAGACAACACTTTTGAGGGATCTGATCCGGGAACTTTCATGCGGGGGAACATGGGGAGCGGGGAAGAATGTGTCCGTGGTGGACGAGCGTTCGGAGATCGCAGCGTGTTTTGGAGGAGTTGCCCAGTGTGACCTGGGGCCCAGGACCGACGTGATGGACGGGTGCCCTAAGTCTGAGGGAATGCTCATGATGCTGCGCTCCATGGCACCCCAGGTGCTGGCGGTGGACGAGGCAGGAGGGGAAGGCGAGATCCTGGCGATGAAGTATGGGATGAACTGCGGGTGCAGGATCCTGGCGACGGTCCATGGTGCAGATGTTGGGGATATCATGAAGCGGCCGGCGTGGCGGGAACTGGCGGAAGCGAAGGTGTTTTCCCGGTATGTGGTTCTTTCCGGAGTTCCGGGACCGGGAACGATAGTGGGAATTTATGATGTGAATTTTCAGCGAATGGATAAAAGAAATTAAGGTTTAAACAAGACATAGATCGTGAGTGGACGGGGGATGAGACATGAAATATTTAGGACTCTTGTGCATGGCGGCAGCGGCGGTAGCTGGAGGTTTTCTGCTGGCGGGGGAGTGGGAGATGCGGGTAAAGATGCTTGGAATCTTCCGACAGATGGCGGTCTATCTGAAGGCGCGGATCCTGTACTCCAACGAGACGCTGCCGGAGGCGCTAAAGGAGATCGGCAGCCGGTTTTCAGACGGGAATTCCGGGATGGCGGCGGAGGCAGGACTCTTTTTTCTACGGGTGGAAAAGCGGATGGAGGAAGAAGCTGGGAAGCCGTTTGCCGAGATATGGAAGGAAGAGATGGAAAAATTCCCGGACGACCTTCCTTTAAGAAAACAGGATCTTGAAGCACTCCAGGCACTGGGGGAAAATCTCGGTTACGCGGACAAAAAGACCCAGGAGCGGACGATCCTGTTCTATCTGGAACAGGCGGATGACTCCCTGGCGTTCTTAAAGAAGGAGATGGAGAGCCGGACGAAGCTTTACCGGTCTCTCGGAATGGCGGCAGGACTTTTTATTCTGGTACTCTTTGCGTAAGGGGGAGACTATGGGGGTAAATCTGATATTTAAGATCGCGGCGGTGGGGATCCTGGTGTCGGTGATGTGTCAGGTGTTGAAGCACAGCGGGCGCGAGGACCAGGCGTTTCTCACGAGTCTCGCAGGATTGATCCTGGTGCTGTTTTGGATCGTGCCGTATATCTATGATCTGTTTGAGACAATTAAAAATCTGTTTTCGCTGTGAAAGGAGGGAGAGTTATGGCGGTAGTTCAGGCGGCACTTCTGGGGCTTACGGCAGTTTTGCTTGCGGCGCAGTTAAAACCGCTGAAGCCAGAGTACGCGGTGTACCTGGTTCTGGCGGCATCCATCGGAGTCGGATTTCTTGGTCTGGCAAGACTGGGTGTGCTTTTGGACACCCTGCGGGAGATAGGAAACGGGATCAGGATCCGGCATGTGTATCTGGCGGCGTTATTCAAGATGGCGGGAATCACATATATCGCAGAGTTCACATCGGGGATCTGCAAGGATGCCGGATACTCTGCAGTGGGGACCCAGGTGGAGATGGTTGGGAAGCTGGCGATCCTCGCGGTGAGCGCGCCGGTGGTGCTGTCGCTGGTGGAGACATTGAAGGTGTTTATGGAATGAGATGGAAGAGAAATGTATTTCTGATGCTGGGGCTTGTTATGGGGATATTCTGGGGAATCAGACAGAGTGAGGTTACAGCTTTTGCCGCAGAGCAGACCGGTTTCAGACAGAAAACAGGGCGGCAGGCTGGATTGTGGACAATTCCGATACCAACAGCGGAAACAGTGGATTTCGGGCAGAGAGCGGAACCGCAGCAGGATGATGAGATAGCAGATATTGACGTTACAGAAATCCAGGAGTATTTAGACCAGATCGGCGGTGATGATACAGCGGGACTTACATTCCGGGACTTAATGGACATGATCCGGAAAGGTGATGCGGAGAACGTCTTCTTATATGGAAAGGACAGGATCGTCTCCGCACTGTTCTCGGAGATCCGGACAAACACCTCGTTTTTAGCGGAAATCCTGATCCTGTCCCTGTGCGGGGCGGCATGTTCCGGCTTTTTCGGAATTTTCGGTTCCAGCCAGCTGTCGGAGACGGGGGCCTACGTGATCTGTATCTGCGTGCAGACATTCCTGGCGGCGAGCTTTTTTGCCAGTATTCGCATTGCAGAGGAGACCACAGGGGATATCTTAGGGTTCATGAAGGTTCTGCTCCCGGCATATTTCCTTGCAGTGACTATGGCGGGTGGGGCGGTGACGTCGGCATCGGTCTGCGGATTCACGCTGGGGGCCATTGGCGTGATCCAGGCGGTGGTTTCGGGATTCCTTTTGCCGATCATGAAGCTCTACATGGTGCTCTCCCTGGTGGGAAATCTGTTCCGGGAAGAAATGTTCTCGGTGATGACGGAGTTCCTGGGAAAAGTCGTGGGGTGGACCGTGAAGACCATGTTCGGTATCGTTGTGGGATTTCACCTGATCCAGGGGCTGGTTCTGCCCCAGGCGGATGCCATGAAAAACGCGGCGGTCGTGCGGACCATCGAGGCGGTTCCGGGAATCGGCGCAGGGGCCGGGGCGATGTCAAATCTTCTGATGGGATCGGCGGTTCTCATAAAGAACACGGCGGGTGCCGCGGCGGTGGCGGTCCTGATCTTTCTGGCGTCGGTACCTATGGTGAAGCTGGCGGTGCTCATGGCGCTCTACTATCTGGCAGCGGCTGTGATGCAGCCTGTATGTGATAAGCGGCTGGCTGCATGCATGGCACAGAATGCCGTGGGGCATGGGATGTTACTCGAAATCGTCGGGTATTCGCTGGCGTTGTTTGCGGTGACCATCGCAGTGATCAGTTATTCTACGAATGCGGTGTACTATGCGGGATGAGTTGTTGTCACACTGCATATTATCAAGGTGGCTGTGCAAAATGCGGACAGTGGCGGAGAAGTGGGGGAGCGGCATGAAAGCGATTGAAAACTGGGTAAAAGACATCGTTTTTTACATGATCTTCGTGACCATGGTCATGAATCTTCTGCCGGATCCGAAATACGAAAAGTACTTGCGGCTGTTTGCCGGGGCGGTTATGATCCTGCTGGCTTTTGGGCCGCTTGCACGGATCACGGGGATGGAGACAGCGATAGCGGGCATGTTTGAGAAGATCATCTTTGAGGACGATGTGCGGACGCTGAAGGAGGAACTTGGAGCCGTGGATGAGAGGCGGATCGCAGGATTTTATGAGCGGTACCGGGCGGCGGTGGAGTCTGATATCCGGACTATGGCAGAGAGTGATGGTCTGGAATGCGTGAGCGTATCGGCCCGGGTGGCGGATGCCGGAAATCTCAGCCATGTGAAGTTAGTGGTCCGGGGAGAGCAGAATCAGGCAGGAGCGGAGATCGCTTCGGTCAGAAGGAAGATAGGTGCTTATTATGGAGTGGAAGAACGGGACATTGAGGTCGATGTTGAAAGGGAATAAGGAGAAGGTGATTTTTCTATTCTGTTCCGGGCTGCTGCTGTTTGTGATCTCACTGCCGAATGGGAAGACAACGGATTCCGGATTGAGAGCTGGAACGGTGGAGGTGATTGCGGATGTCAGCGGGGACGATGAGAGCACTGCGTTGGAAGATACCGGGGAGGAAGCTGCAGCGAAGGAGGAGAGTGGTTCTTACGAGGAGAAGTTGGAGCAGCGGATCCGGGAACTATTAAAGAGTGTGGATGGCGTCGGGGAGGCGGATGTGATGGTGGTGTTGAAATCTTCGGAGGAGAGGATCTGGCATGTGGATAAGAGCAGCACGTCCTCAGTGACGGAGGAGAGTGGGAGCAGCTCCGGGAGTTCACGGGTCATAAGGGAGGAGAACCAGTCAGAGAGCACGGTGCTTGACGGGAAGAGCCAGTCACCGGTGATGGAGAAGGAAGTGAAACCGGAGATCTCCGGTGTAGTCATCAGCGCGGACGGCGGCGGAAGTGCGGTGATCCGGGCGGAGATCTCGGAGGCGATGGAGGCGCTTTTAGGACTTCCGGCGAATAAGATCAAGGTGATGAAGCGGGCGGTGAAATAAAGGCAGTGGATTGCAGAGTATCGGCAAAAATGGGTTCTGTTTTTTACAGAGGAGAGAATTACAGCGGTATATTTCAATCCTGGAATCATAGAATGGAAGTATGAAAGTATGGGAAAGAAGGAGTTTTGCGATGAAACGGATCTTCAGAAGAAATCAGATCATTATCACGACGCTGGCGGTCATGATCGCGGCAGCGGGATACCTGAATTACTCGTCGAAGAAGGAAGTGGCGGGGGCAGAGGTGTACGAGGCGGGGATGATGGATATTTCCGATTCGGACATTCTGGCGGAGAATCAGGCGAAGAATGGGGTGGATGATGGAAAGCTCAAGGAAATTGCGAGTCTTGACGGGGATGGAGAGGAACTTCTGCCCGATGGAAATGAGGTGGCGGCGATGCCTGAGAGTGCGGAATCTGCTGGTGCAGAAGTTTCCGGGCAGGAGACAGCGGCTGCGGGAATTGAGAATCCGGGTGAGGCGGTGCTCACCGGCGGAACAGGGATCTCCGAGTACATAGCTGGCGTCCAACTTGGCAGGGAGCAGATCCGGGCAAAGAATAAGGAAACTCTGATGCAGATCATCAACAGTGACCAGATCTCGGAGGAGGAGAAGCAGACGGCGATCCAGAACCTCATCGGGATGACGGAGATCTCGGAAAAGGAGAACGCGGCGGAGACGCTTTTAAAGGCAAAAGGCTTTGTGGACCCGGTGGTCAGCATCACGGACGGGAAGGTGGACGTCGTGGTGAACGCGGCATCGCTCTCGGACCAGGAGCGGGCGCAGATCGAGGATATCGTGAAGAGGAAGACGGAGATCGGGGCGGACGGGATCGTGATCACGCTGCTGGATGTGGATGAGTGATAAGGACGATGGTGACGGAATATTGGCGTAAAGTGGTATGGTTCCCGGTATCTCTGGCGGCAGGCGCAAAGTGTGATAAAAAGAACTATGCAAAGAGAGGAGAAAATGGTATAATAACTGTATCTTTGATATACAGGAGGTAATTGTTGTGGCAGCGGAAACAGAGAGAAGCAGTCATAAGGTTTATGAAAAGGACAAAATTGGAGAAGTCCAGATTGCGGATGAAGTCGTGGCAATTATTGCCGGCCTGGCAGCAACTGAAGTTGACGGCGTGGACTCCATGGCGGGAAATATTACGAACGAGCTGGTTGGAAAGCTTGGAATGAAGAACCTTTCCAAAGGCGTTAAGGTGGAAGTTACGGAGGAGCATGTAAGCGTGAATATGGCTCTGAATCTGAAATATGGATATAGTATTCCGGACGTCTGCGAGAAGGTGCAGGAGAAGGTTAAGAACGCGATCGAGAACATGACGGGGCTTACGGTGCTTGATGTGAATATTAAGATTGCCGGGGTCAGCCTGGAAGAAAAGTAAAGATTGTGACTGCGTAAGGGCAGGATTCCCGGGAGACACTGGGAGTCCTGCCCTTTTTGGCAAACTTATTTTATCTCGATTGTGTAGTTATAGCTGTAGGTATGGACGTAAAGTGTATTATCCTGGTATACGAGGAGATCAGGCTGCTTTTTTAGTTTCAGGCGGGAGAGGACTTCTCCGGTGTGAAGATTAAGCTGGTAGAGGTAGTCGTCCTCGGAGGTGAAGCCGTATCCGCAGATGATCACATCGTCTTTTACGATAAAGTTCATGGAGTTACAGGTCTGGTCGGCGCTTCTCCAGAGGAGTTTGTCGTTTTCCAGATCGTAGGCGAACATGAAGCAGGTATCCGGCTGGGCGTAGCCGTTTGTCACGCTGGCTCCGTAGAAAATACCGTCCTTCAGACAGGCATTATTTCCGTTGATGTACCATTTGTCGGTGGGATAGGTTAAGACATACAGGCAGTTTCCGGTACCGTTCTCAAAAATATAAAGCTCTTCGCCGGACCAGAGGTACTGGTAGTTGTCATCATAAAAGCTGTTCCAGTCGGTGCCGATCATTGGGAGGGATAATCCTTTCCTGTCGTACCATTCGGTTGCAAAATCGATACCGTTTTCTTCTTCGGATACGATCCTTAAATCAAAAGGAGCGGCGGCATCACCGGTGGGATGTGTCTCCTTGGCTGTGGACAGGTCGATGGTAATGTATTTTGTCCCGGGAGTATTATTTACGGTGTCCTCATTGGCGACAGGGCTGGTTTCTGTTTTCATATCGGTTTCAGAGCTGTCTTCTGCCACTGTTTTCGTGTCAGATCCAGAAGTGCTTTCTGACTCTGTTTCCACTGCCGTTTTTAATTCGACTTCGGAAGTATGTACGGCTGTTTCTGTGGAGACTTCCTCCGAAATATTATTTTTATTGCCGCATCCGGTTAATAGCATGCACAGGATGATGAGCGGCAGGTATTTTACTTTGTTCATTGTATTATTTTCCTTTCTGAGGTAAGTTTGGAATTCTGAAGGGATCAGAAAGAGTATACCATACCACAAGGATAAAAGAAACATCTCTCACATAAGGACTTGTGAAAATATACATTTTCATGTATAATCGTAACTGTTCAGTAGGTCTGCGCACTTGCTGCGCTGACCGTAAGAAAACATAGGCTGGAAGGCAAAAATCCCATCAGCGAAGCTGATCTGGAATGGATTTTTGCACGTAACTATGAAGGTACTGAATAGTTACGTATAATCCTAAATTAGGAGTACTCTGTTCTGCGCTCACATCTGCAGAAGCTGCAAAAGGCAGCTTTTTCGGAAGCATGGCTGCAAAAGAGCAGTTCAGAGATTGATAATCAGAGCAGCACGGACTGACGGAAAAGCCCGTCGGCCCGTTCAGATAAACGGAGGTAGAAAAGTGACCAGAAGGGAAGCCAGAGAACATTGTTTTAAGATGCTGTTCTGCCAGGATTTTTACCCGGCAGAGGAGAAGGAAGAGCAGTTAGAGAGATATTTTGAAGCGCCGAAGGAGGATGTGACCGGCGAAGACGGAAAAGATGAGATCCTTCATGATCCGTTTGAGAAAGAAGAGGACCGCGCATATCTCGAAAAACGCGTCGAGAAGATCATGGAACTGATCCCGGAGATCGATGAAAAGATCAACGAGATCGCGGAAGGCTGGAGAACAAGACGTATGGGTAAAGTTGAGCTTACGATTTTACGTCTTGCAGTGTTCGAGATGAAATATGATGAGGAGATCCCGGAGAAGGTTGCCATCAACGAAGCGGTTGAACTCGCAAAGAAATTCGGCGGAGATGAAGCCCCGGCATTTGTAAACGGTATCCTTGCAAAACTGATCCAGAAAGGCAATTAAACGATGGCAGGTGTTTACTCTGTTGCACAGGTAAATTCATACATCAAAAATATGTTTGCACAGGACTTCCTTCTTCGCCGCCTGTCGGTGAAGGGGGAAGTTTCCAACTGTAAGTATCACAGTTCCGGACATATCTATTTCACACTGAAAGACGGCGGCGGAACACTTCAGGCTGTCATGTTCGCAAGCCAGCGCCGCGGCCTCAACTTTAAGCTCGCCGAGGGACAGCAGGTTGTTGTAAAAGGAACTGTGGATGTCTACGAGCGGGACGGAAAATACCAGCTCTACGCGTCAGAAATCGAACTTTCCGGGCGCGGGGACCTGTATCTGAGATTTGAAAAACTCTTAAAAGAGCTGGAAGAGATGGGGATGTTTGACCCGCAGTATAAGCGGCCGATCCCGCGGTTCGCAAAGACCGTGGGAATCGTCACAGCGCCCACGGGAGCTGCGATCCGGGATATCATGAATATCTCCCACAGACGGAATCCATATGTCCAGCTGATCCTCTACCCGGCCCTGGTTCAGGGAGACGGCGCAAAGGACAGCATCGTAAAAGGAATCCGGACGCTTGATGCGATGGGACTGGATGTCCTGATCGTCGGGCGCGGCGGCGGTTCGATCGAAGACCTTTGGGCCTTCAACGAGGAGGAAGTCGCCAGAGCGATCTTCGCATGCAATACGCCGGTGATCTCCGCAGTTGGTCATGAGACCGATATGACGATCGCGGATTACGCGGCAGATCTTCGGGCACCGACTCCGTCAGCAGCGGCAGAGCTTGCGGTATTTGATTATTTCCAGTTCCGGATGGATCTGAATGCGAGAAAACAGCGCCTGATGAAGGAGATGGGAACATGTCTTGAGCGGGCTAAAAGCAGGTTAAAGCATGATGAGCTGACATTGCGGTTTTATGACCCGAAGAGCCAGTTGAATGAGAAGAAAAAACGGCTGGCGGACGCGGAAGATACACTTTTACGTCTGATCGCAGAGCGGCAGCAGGAGACGAGACGTGATCTGCAGAATGCAGAGACACTGCTCAGAAGATCCATGGCGGACCGGCTTGCGGCTGATAAGAGAAATCTTGCGGTGAAGAGTGAACGTCTGTGGGGACTGTCCCCGTTAAAGAAGATCAGCGGAGGATTCGGATTTATCACGGACGGGGATGGAAAACGTCTGGAGACTGTGGAACAGGCGGAAGCCGGAAAACGGATCACGGTCCGGGTGAAGGACGGTCGAATCGGGGCTGTTGTAGATCATGTTGAGAAGTATCGGTAGGAATCCACCACAGAATATTATCTATCGCACCAATTTTCACGAATAATTAAATAATAATTCAAGTAGGAAAATAGAACGATACGGCAGGATATGCTGCCACAGTGAGGAATCATATGGATGACGAGACAAGAAAAAAGATGAATGTAGAGGAGACGTTTGCGGCGATCGATAAGATCATCGGAAGGCTGGAAAAGGGAGACGGATCTCTGGAGGACGCTTTCGCTGATTATGAAGAGGGCATGAAGCTTGTAAAGAGCTGTAACGAAAAAATTGAGACGATCGAAAAAAAGATCCTTGTTTTGAGTGGAGATCAAACGGAGGAAAAGGAAAATGGCGGACAATTTTAAGGAAAGGTTCAGTCAGGCGGTCAAGGAGACTGAGACAGTCGTATATTCATATTTGCCGGAGGAGACCGGACACCAGAAGACGATCTTTGAGGCAATGAATTATAGTGTAAAAGCAGGTGGAAAGCGCTTAAGACCGCTTCTCATGCGGGAAGTGTACCGGCTGTTCGGCGGAAACGGTCCGGAGATCGAGCCGTTCATGGCGGCCATGGAGATGATCCACACCTCGTCCCTGATCCATGACGATCTGCCGTGCATGGATAACGACGAATACCGCCGCGGAAAACTCACCACCTGGAAAGCCTACGGCTATGATATGGCAGTACTGGCGGGTGACGCGCTGATGATCTACGCGTTCGAGACTGCGTCAAAGGCCTTTTCCATGGGCGCTGATCCGGCAAAAGTCGGCCGCGCCATCGGGATCCTCGCAGAAAAGACCGGAATCTATGGCATGATCGGCGGACAGACCGTCGATGTGGAGCTCACCGGAAAGGCGGTTCCGAGAGAAAAACTTGATTTCATCTACCGGTTAAAGACCGGTGCTCTCCTCGAGGCCTCCATGATGATCGGTGCAGTCCTTGCGGGCGCGACCGTGGAAGAGATCAAAGAGGTGGAAACGATGGCCTCCGAGGTCGGTCTCGCGTTCCAGATTCAGGACGATATCCTCGATGTGACGAGCACTCAGGAAGAGCTTGGAAAGCCGGTTCTGAGCGATGAAAAGAACGAAAAGACCACTTATGTGACCTTAGAAGGCCTTGAAAAGGCAAAACGGGATGTAAAGGAAATTTCTGACCGGGCAGCAGGAAGACTTGCGGGGCTGCCGGGAAAAAATGAATTTCTGTACAATATTATTGAAATGCTCGTGAATAGGAGAAACTAATCACTATATAAAATATGTAAGGGAGTAGTCTGGAAACATGCTGCTTGATCATATAAAACAGTCTTCGGACATCAAAAAACTGAAAGAAGACCAGTATCCGGAGCTTGCGCGGGAGATCCGCCAGTTCCTGATCGAAAAAATAAGTAAAACAGGCGGTCATCTCGCTTCAAACCTCGGGGTTGTGGAACTTACGATGGCGCTGCATCTGGCGTTCGACCTTCCAAAGGATAAAATCGTCTGGGATGTGGGCCATCAGGCCTACACCCACAAGCTTTTAAGCGGAAGAAAAGCCGGTTTTGATGACCTGCGCCAGTTTGGCGGAATGAGCGGATTCCCGAAGAGAAAGGAAAGCCCTTACGATGCCTTCGACACAGGACACAGCTCCACCTCCATCTCTGCGGGTCTCGGTCTCGCCCAGGCGAGAGAGATCACAGAGGAAGATTATTCGGTGATTTCGGTCATCGGAGACGGTGCCCTGACCGGCGGAATGGCATATGAGGCATTGAACAACGCGGCCCAGATCAGAAAAAATTTTATTATTGTTCTGAATGACAATGAGATGTCCATTTCCAGGAACGTGGGCGGAATGTCGAAATATCTCAGCAGTGTCCGCACAAAAGAAGGATATGCGGAGCTAAAGCTCCGAGTGGAACGGACACTTTCCGCGATCCCTGTGATCGGAAGACCGCTGGCATACGGTCTGTACCAGTTAAAGAACGGGATCAAACAGTTCCTTGTTCCGGGAATGTTATTTGAGGACATGGGGATCACGTATCTGGGGCCTGTGGACGGCCATAACGTTCAGGAAATGATCCGTGTATTTAAGGAGGCGAAGCGCGTCCAGCATGCGGTCTTAGTCCATGTTATCACGAAAAAGGGAAAAGGCTACAAGCCGGCGGAAGAAAATCCGGCGAGATTCCACGGTGTGGAACCATTCGATATCAAGACCGGAAATCCTTTAAAGAAAAAGGAGTTTCCGAGCTACACGGATGTATTCTCAGAGAAGATCTGCGAACTTGCCGGAAAGAATAAAAGAATCGTGGCTCTGACAGCAGCCATGCCGGACGGAACAGGACTCACGAAGTTTGCGAAGGAATTCCCAAAACGGTTCTTTGATGTGGGAATCGCGGAGGCCCATGAGGTGACATCGGCGGCAGGTATGGCGGCAGCGGGACTGAAGCCCGTAGTTGCGGTGTATTCTTCTTTTTTACAGCGCGGCTATGATCAGGTGCTTCACGATGTCTGTATTCAGGGGCTTCCAGTGCTGTTTGCCATCGACCGGGCTGGTCTTGTCGGAAGCGACGGGGAGACACATCAGGGGATTTTTGATATTTCCTTCTTAAGTCTTGTGCCCGGAATGAACATCATGGCACCGAAAAACTGCTGGGAGCTTCAGGACATGCTGGAGTTCGGCGTGAATTTTGACGCGCCCCTCGCCATCCGTTATCCGAGAGGACAGGCGTACCGCGGACTGGAAGAATTCCGCACTCCTGTCGAATATGGAAAGGCGGAGATGCTCTACGAGGAGTCGGAAATCGCACTTTTTGCCCTCGGAAGCATGGTGAGTACCGGCGAACACGTCCGGGAAAAATTAAAGGAAAAAGGACAGCCCTGTACCTTAGTGAACGCAAGATTTGTAAAGCCGCTCGATACGGATATGATCGATCGTCTCTGCAAGACGCATAAACTGATCGTCACCATGGAAGAGAATGTTCTCCGCGGCGGCATGGGCATGTATGTCACAAAATATATCCATGAAAAACACCCGGAGATCCGCGTGATCCAGATCGCGCTTCCGGATGCCTATGTAGAACACGGAAATGTTTCTGTGCTCAGGGAGATGCTTGGAATTAACAGCGATTCTGTGATCAGACGCATTGAGAAGGAATTTTTAAACGAGAAGAGATAAGGAGCAAAGCCAATGAAAGAACGGTTGGATGTTCTGCTGGTAAAGAGAAATCTGGCGGAGTCCAGAGAGAAGGCGAAGGCGGTCATCATGTCCGGCATCGTCTATGTGGATGGACAGAAGGAAGACAAGGCGGGGTCCATGTTCGACGAGACAGCGAACGTGGAGGTGCGCGGAACCACATTAAAATATGTGAGCCGCGGCGGCCTGAAATTGGAGAAGGCCATGACACATTTCGGCGTGACATTAGAGGGAAAGATCTGTATGGACGTTGGAGCGTCCACGGGCGGATTTACGGACTGCATGCTTCAGAACGGGGCAGTGAAGGTTTATTCTGTGGATGTGGGGCATGGACAGCTGGCGTGGAAGCTCAGAAATGATGAGCGCGTGGTCTGCATGGAAAAGACCAATATCCGTTATGTGACGCCGGAGGAGATTCCGGACAGGATCCAGTTTGTATCCATTGACGTCTCCTTTATTTCTTTGACGAAGGTCCTGGGTCCGGTGAAGGCACTCATGGAGCCGGATGGCGAGGTCGTATGTCTGATCAAGCCGCAGTTTGAGGCTGGGCGTGAGAAAGTCGGAAAGAAGGGGGTTGTCCGTGAAAAATCCGTGCATCTTGAGGTGATCGAGATGGTCGCGTCCTTTGCGGGCAGCATCGGTTTTGAGGCCCTCCATCTGGAATTTTCCCCGATCAAGGGGCCGGAGGGAAATATCGAATATCTGCTCCATTTAAGAAACTGCACGGATGGCAGCAGCTTCGCAAATGACACCATCGGCGCTTCCGAGATCGTTGAAAAGGCACACGAGACACTGGATAAATAAGGCATAACAGGCATAATTTTATGAAGAAATTTTACATCGTTGCAAATCCTGACAAAGAGAATACGAAGAATATGCAGGCGGCTATTGAAAAGTATCTGAAGGCTCACGGCGCGGGAGTTTCCGTGGGGAGAAGTGTGTCCGGACATGGAAATCCGTACACGGATCCGGAGGAGGTACCTGCGGGTACCGAATGTGTCATCACGCTGGGTGGGGACGGAACCCTGATCCAGGCGGCAAGGGATCTTGCCGGAAGAAATCTTCCGATGATCGGTATCAATCTCGGCGGCCTCGGCTATCTTACCCAGATCGGCCGGGAAGGCGATGTGAAGGAGCTTCTGGATGCACTTTTGGAGGACTGTTATGAACTTCAGGAACGCATGATGTTGAAGGGCTGTGTTTACCGGAACGCAAGACCGGTGAAAGAGAGCATTGCGCTCAATGATATCGTCCTGACAAGGGACGGAGATCCACGGGTATTAAAGTTAAAGCTTTACGTGGACGGACAGTTCTTAAATGAATTCAGTGCTGACGGTATGATCGTTGCGACGCCTACGGGATCCACAGCGTACAATCTGTCGGCGGGGGGACCGATCGCCCAGCCGGACGGACAGCTGATGATCCTTACACCGATCTGTCCGCATACGCTGACGTCGAGAACGATCGTTTTCGGAGCGGATAGCCGGATCAGGATCGAGATCCCGGCAGCAAACCGGGGCAGTCAGGTGGCGGCTTTTGACGGCGACACGTTAGTGCGGCTGGAAAATGGGGATTATATTGAGATCACAAAGGCAGAGACGGTGACAAGAGTTGTGAAGCTTGATCACCGGTCATTCCTTGATATTTTAAAGATGAAGATGTACGACGCGTGAATTTACAGCGGAATAGCGCTGCAGGACACGCAGGGCGGTGTGCGGATCACTTCAAAAGAAGTGAAATGGACACTGATACAGGACGAGATCAGAAAGGGGCAGCAGACATGAAGGTTGACAGACACAGTAAGATCGTGGAGCTGATCGGAAAATATCAGATCGAGACGCAGGAGGAGCTTGCGGAGTATCTGAAAAAGGCCGGATATCATGTGACACAGGCGACAGTATCGAGAGATATCCGTGAACTGAAGCTCACGAAAGCTCCTGGAAAAAATGGCCGCCAGTGCTATGCAGTCATGCAGCATCAGAAAGATTTTGGCGAGAAATATATCCGTATTTTCAGGGACTGCTATGTGTCCATGGACATGGCACAGAATATTCTTGTGATCAAGACGGTTTCCGGTATGGCGATGGCAGTCGCTGAGGCACTGGATGTGATCGGTTTTCATGAGATCGTCGGCTGTGTGGCCGGAGATAATACGATCATGTGCGCGGTGCGGACCGTGGATGACACGATCATTCTGATGGATAAGCTGAAGAAGATCATTGAAGGAAAGTAACTGTTCAGTAGGTCTGCGCATTTACTGCGCTGACCGTAAGAAAACTTAGAATAGAAGGCAAAAATCCTATCGGCACAGCCGATTTGGAATGGATTTTTGCGCGTAACTGTTTACTGAACAGTTACGGAGGAAAATAGGCTTTGGACCTTTTTGTTTAAGGCAGAATATTGCAGAAATATTGAGCCCTGCGGAGCAGAAACGGGATAATTACCTTGTTTTGCTTTGCAGGGATTTTTTTAGGAAACAGAACAGAAAAAAGAGAACAACTGTTCGAAAAATACTGGACAATCGAACGTATGTGTGCTATACTCGTTTTACCAAATCGAACAAATGTTTTATTTTCATAGAGGGAAAGCGAGGGAACAGGATGCTTGTTGGTTTACATGTTAAAAATCTTGCTCTGATCGAGCAGGCAGACGTGGAGTTTGGAAACGGTTTAAATATCCTGACCGGTGAGACCGGAGCCGGAAAGTCGATTATCATTGGCTCTGTTGCCCTGGCGCTGGGCGCGAAAGCGTCAAGGGATATGATCAGATGTGGGGAAGAGTATGCGTATATTGAGCTTATTTTTTCGATTGATGACGAGAAAAAACGGGAAGAATTAAAGAAAATGGATGTGTATCCGGATGAAGATGGTCTTTTAATCATCTCAAAAAAGATCACCCAGACGAGAAGTATCAGCCGGATCAATGACGAGACAGTGACGACGGCGCGCTTAAAAGCCGTGACCGGAAAGCTTCTCGATATCCATGGACAGCATGAACATCAGTCTCTCCTTCATAAGCAGAAACATCTGGAGATCCTTGATGAATATTCCTGGAGAGAGACGGGAAGCTTAAAAAGAAATGTGGCAGAGAGTTACCGGAGATATCTGGAATTAAAGGGAAAGCTTGACGGATTCTCTCTGGATGAGGAAAGCCGGAAACGGGAACTTGATTTCGTGAGATTCGAGATCGATGAGATTGAGGATTCTGCATTAAAACCGGGCGAAGAGGAAGAACTTGCGGCGAAATTCCGTAAATTTTCCCATAGTCAAAAAATTATGGAAAGCTTACAGGGAGCTTATCAGGCGGTAGATGGGGACGCGATCGGGCGTGCGTACCGTGAGATGGAAAGTGTGGCATCCTACGATGAAAGGCTGTCCGGGATCGCTGCGGGTCTTTCTGACGCGGAAAGTATTTTATCGGATATCTGCAGGTCGATCTCGGACTATATGGATGAGATGGAGTTTTCAGGGGAAGATTTTAAAAAGACGGAAGAACGTCTGGATCTTGTCCGTGGAATTATGGCAAAATACGGAAACAGCGAGGAAGCTGTCTTAAAGAGTCTGGAAGAAAAGAAAAAACGACTTGAGGAACTGGAAAACTATGAGGAACTGGCGTTTGCCACAAAAGCCGGGTTTGAGGAGCAGAAGCGGGTTCTGGGACTTCTCTGCGGACGGCTCTCGAAGGAGAGAGAAAAAGCAGCAAAGATTCTGGAGAACCGGATCACGGAGGAGCTTGAGGATCTGAACTTTCTTCATGTGGAATTTCGGGTAGATGTACACCGGACCGATCACTTTACGGCAGCCGGCTCCGACGAGGTGGAATTTTTGATCTCCACAAATCCGGGAAGTATTCCGCCAAGGCCGCTGGGGGAAGTTGCTTCCGGCGGTGAACTTTCAAGAATTATGCTGGCGATCAAGACGGTCCTTGCGGACACGGACGATATTCCAACTCTGATCTTCGATGAGATCGATACCGGTATCAGTGGACGGACTGCCCAGAAGGTATCGGAGCGCCTGTCCTATATCGGAAAAAAGCACCAGGTACTCTGTATTTCCCACCTTCCGCAGATCGCGGCAATGGCGGATACGCACTTTGAAATAAAAAAATCTGTGGAGAATGGTGTGACTGCGACGAAAATCAGAAAACTAACAGAGAAGGATGAGGTGGATGAACTCGCAAGACTCTTAGGCGGAGCTGAGATTACGGAAAAAGTACGGGAAAATGCCGAGGAGATGAAACGTCTGGCAGAGGAGACGAAGAATCACAGAGCTGTACTTCAAACAGCGGGATGAATCGGCAGAATGAGAAAAAACTGACAGGGTGAAAATAAAAAAGCATCACATAATAGGAGAGGAGCAAAAAAGCTGCCTCTCCTTTTTTTATAACGGTTTCTGTGACGGATGGGAATGACTGTCTGATAAAGTGGAAACGATAAAAGGGAAGCGGCAGCTTCGGAAAACTGCAGTGCAGGCGCGACAGCGGCGTTGCAGATAAAGAACGAATAAAGGAGGAGCTGCCATGATGAAAAAAGAATCGTTTCGACGGATCCTGATCCGGATATTCTGGATTTCTCTCGTCTTTACAATCGGATTTTCCTGGGTCTATATCCGGTATGCAGTGCCGGATCGGCTGAATCTGGTGGTCAATGAGGAAGAAGTCTTTCATTTTGCTCTTCCTCCCGGAGTGACCTTTGAGAGTGACAGCGAGGAGGTTGTCCTGAAGAATGCTTCAGAAATCCCGCAAGGAATGATCCGGATCGAACGCCCGGATGCAGTCTCTATGTATGGGAAAAATGAGGGAAGCTACCGGGTTGGAATGAAGTTCCTGGGAATTATCCGGATGAAAGACATTCAGGTGGAGGTGGTGGATGGATCTTATGCGATCCCCTGTGGAATGCCGGTGGGAATCTATTTAAAATCAAAGGGCGTTATGGTGATCGGGACAGGGCAGATCACAAATGATACGGGAAACGTTGTGGAACCTGCTTATGGGCTCTTAAAGTCCGGAGACTATATCCAGACGGTGGACGGAGAAGATCTGGAAGATAAAAATGATCTGGTGGACGCGGTGAGCGCGTCAGACGGAAAGACGCTGGCGCTCGGAATCCGGCGTGATGGTCGCAGGATCGAGGTCGATATGACACCGGTTCTTGCGGAAGACGGAAGCTATAAGCTTGGTGCCTGGGTCAGGGATGACACTCAGGGAATCGGAACCATGACTTATGTGGATATGAACGGAAATTTTGGTGCTCTTGGGCATGGAATCAGTGACAGTGATACCGGGGAACTGGTGGATATTGAAGGTGGGGAACTCTACGAGACCCAGATCCTTGGAATCGAAAAAGGCCAGACCGGAAAGCCGGGGGTCATGTCAGGAGTGATCTATTACGGGAAAGGAACAAAACTGGGGGAAGTGAAGGAGAATACGGCAGAGGGAATATACGGAACCGTAAACCACCATTTTCTGGATTCAATAAAAACCGATGCGATTCCCGTCGGTTTCCGACAGGATACTCACAAGGGAACTGCGTACATCCGAAGCAATGTGTCCGGGGAAGTAAAAGATTATGAGATCGAAATTCAGAAGGTGGATTACGGCAGCATTCAGAAAAATAAAGGCCTGGTTCTCCGTGTTGTGGATGAGGAACTTTTAAATTTGACAAGCGGCATTGTTCAAGGTATGAGCGGTTCACCAATTATCCAGGACGGAAAACTTATCGGGGCTGTGACCCATGTGTTTATCAACGATCCGACGAGGGGGTATGGGATCTTTGCGGAGAATATGATCTCGCATTGAGCGGGAACAATTTATGGTAAAGGTATTTAGAGCTTATAGGGGTTTAACAGAAAGTGAGCAGAGGGGAGCTGGACACAGGGGGGTATCGTTGTGAAGGAGCTCATATCCGTGTGAACAGTCATTTATGCCAGCGTTTGCAGGAACGTGCTTAACAGGTTCGCCGGGATCTGCCCTGGCGCAGATGCCTTTCCTGCGGTTCCGAAGGTCACGCAGGAGCCGACGAGCTGACCGCAGATACGGCTGATGACGCCGGTGGGGCTCATGGACATGGTGATCACCGGGGTATCACTGTGCTCCTCCTTCATGGTCAACGTTGCGTCAAGCAGTGTCAGGACATCCCGCTCACACTGCGGCATCACCGCGAATTTCACGATATCAGCGCCCAGGGACTGCATCAGGCAGAGATTGCTTATGATGATGTTCTTATCCGGCGTTGCGGTAAAGTCATGGCGGGAAGCGACGACCTTCACACCGACCCGGTGGGCTGCCGCGACGATTGTTTTCATCGTCTCTTCCCCGCGGGAGAGCTCCACGTCAACGAGGTCAATAAGACCGCTGTCGATCACGGCGAGGATCGTCTTCGTGTAGGTCTCCGTATCGATCTCCATCATTCCGCCTTCCACTCTGGTACGGATCGTGAAGAGCACCGGAATATTTCCCAAAGTATTTCGGAATAAGGTCATTGCCTTGGTCCGGACTTCGGGATCTTCCATACCGGTGTAGAAGTCCGCGCGCCATTCGATCAGGTCGAACGGAGTATTCCGGATCAGATTGACAGATTTTTTTAGGTCATCGAGATTTGTATCCGTAACCGGAATGCAGATCTTCGGCATTCCGTCTCCCAATTTTACATTTCTTACCTTTACAATTGCTCCCATAAGCGGTTACTCCCCTGTTTCTATATGATTGATGTAATATTTGGTCATGCGATATATAACGCGCATCTCGCAGCAAGAATGCCGGCGCTTTGCATTCCAAATCGGCAAAGCCTGCGAAGCGTGATCAGCTATGTCCATAGTATAAAGACAGGAGAGAAAAAAGTCAACACTTGCGTGCATTAAAGTTTAAAAATTTAAAGCAATATATTAACAGGAACGATCAATTCCTGCCGATCAAGCAAACTCATCGATCAATCGCAAAGGTGTGCAAAGAATTGTTAAAATAATATCATATAGATTTACAGGAAAGCAGTCTTATTCCTGCATTTCACACATCAATTTTTACCATTCACACACGATTTTGTGCAGTTTGCACGAACCCCATTGTATCAGAGCTACGTTTACGTTAAAATTTAGACATGAAATGTGAAATATTTATAAAGAATATGAAGCATTTGAAAAGTGGGTATGTAATGATCCGGGTGGGACCGGATCGTTACGGGTAAACAAAAAGAAGGAGAGGTAAACAGTATGAGATTAGTGAAGAGAATCACAGCAGCAGCTATGGCACTCACAATGACAGCAGCTCTTGCAGGATGCGGCAGCAGTTCCGGCAGTACATCTACAACAGCAGCTGACACAACAGCGGCAGCCGTAACTGAGAAAGCGGCGGATGGTTCCAGCGCGGAGGCAGGCAGCACATCCGTGAGCATTGACAGGGCGAAAGAGTTCGTCACAGTCGCAACCGGTCCTACGAGCGGTATCTATTATCCGATCGGCGGTGCATTCGCAACCGCATTAGGAAATGCAGGATATAAGACATCCGCACAGGCAACCGGCGCTTCCGTTGAGAACATCAACCTGATCTTAAACGGTGAGGCAGAGCTTGCGATCGCAATGCAGGACTCCGTCGTACAGGCTTATGAGGGCTTTGGTGCGTTTGAGAAGGCAGAGCCGGATCTGAGAGCCATGATGAGACTCTGGCCGAACTACGTACAGCTCGTAACCGTGGCAAGCACAGGCATCAAGAGCGTTGAGGACTTAAAGGGCAAGAGAGTCGGTATCGGTGCTCCGAACTCCGGTGTTGAGTTAAATGCGAGAATGATCTATGAAGCATACGGCATGACATATGAGGATAGTGATGTTGACTACTTATCCTACGGCGAAGCGATCGACCAGATGAAGAACGGTCAGTGCGACGCGGCATTCGTTACCTCCGGTCTTCCGAACGCAACCGTCAGCGAGCTGGCATTCAGCTACGATATGGTGATCGTTCCGATCGACGGCGAAGGCAGAGATAACCTGATCGAGAAGTATCCGTTCTTCTCCGCAAGCACGATCCCGGCCAATACATACAACAACAAAGAGGATGTGGAGAGCGTATTCGTTTACAATATCATGCTTGTAAATAAGGACGTATCCGATGACATGGTCTACGATATGCTTGACTGCATCTTCTCCGACGATGGAATCGCTACCATCAAGGCATCCCACAATACAGCAGACAAGAACATCGATGTTTCCTTCGGTGTTGACGATGTAAAGATCCCGCTTCATGACGGTGCTGCGAAGTGGTGGCAGGATCACGGTTATGAAACTCCTGAGAACTAAATTTAAAATCCTGATTCCGGTTCTTCTGGTAATCACAGCAATCTCTGCTGCCGTGTTCGCACGGCAGCAGAAAAAAATTCTGGTGATCGAAGAGCTTGAAACCGGAAATGTTTACCGGGAGATTCCGGTAAAGACCGGTGACGAGCTTTCCTTCCAGTGGGAACATTCCTTTGAGCATATTCCATGGTACGAGTATTACGAGATACAGAAAGACGGAAGCTTCCTTCTCCACACCATCGCGGTCGCGGGCTTCGGTGCCGGAATTCCGGCAGAGATGGACTGCAAATACCGCTACGAAGACGGACTCGTCTACATGGATGAGATCGAAAGCGTCTTTCCGCAGTTCAACTGGATCAATTCCCAGACAGCCCTGAAGAATATCAAGGTGAATGGCGAGCTCCTGATTCAGGGCTCTGACATGCCGCATCACGTAAAAATGGTGCTGAGGATCCGGAATGGTTTCGAAAAATAAGAAAAGGAAACTGCTGAAGCAACATCGACAACAGCTCTGACAACGAAGGGAAGGGAAATCTGTATGAGCGAAAAAGAGAAAAACATCATCCCCAGTACAGCGGAAGCAGAGATGAGCGAGGAAGAAAAACAGAAACTCCTCGAGCAGTTTGATAAAGAGAGCAAGACGAGAAAGTTCGGATCCCCGGTATTAAAGAAAGCTTACCGGGTATTCGCGATCATCGTTACCTTATATCATCTGGTTTTCGCATCCGGTCTTTACATGCCGGAAACATTAAAGCATCGTTCCATCCATGTCGGCATGATCCTGATCCTTGCCTTCATGCTTTATCCGGCTACGAAAAAAGCGAGCCGCAAAGTGATCGCGTGGTATGATTATGTATTTATCGCATTGTCAGCCGCAGTTCCGATCTATATGTGCGTAGATTATGTAAATATCATCAACCGTGCCGGAAAGCCGGACATGATGGATGTCGTGATCGGTACACTCTTAACACTGGTCGTTCTGGAGGCAACGAGACGTGTCTGCGGCATGGCTCTCCCGATCATCTCCATTATCTTTATGATCTACAGCTTAATGGGCACGAAGCAGGGACTCATCCCGATCGATGTCCCGGGCATCTTCCTCCACAGAGGATATACATGGCAGAAGTTAATGAGCCACTTCTTCTCAAATACGGAAGGTATTTACGGATCGTCGGTCAACGTCGCGTCCACCTACATCTTCCTCTTCATCGCCTTCGGTGAAGTCATGAACAAGTGTGGCATGGGTCAGTTCTTCAACGACTTCGCAAACGCCATCGCGGGCGGCACAAAGGGCGGCCCGGCAAAGGTAGCAGTCGTTGCTTCCGGACTTCTCGGAATGATCAACGGTGCAGCCGTAGCCGTCGTTGTTACGACCGGTTCTTTCACGATCCCACTTATGAAAAAATCTGGCTATGACGACGAGTTCGCAGGCGCCGTTGTTGCGACCGGTTCTGTCGGCGGACAGCTGATGCCGCCGGTTATGGGTGCTGCCGCATTCATCATGGCAGATACGCTCGGCATGAAATACAATGAACTTCTTTTATCCGCGATCATCCCGGCAGTCATCTACTACATGGGCATCCTGTTCCAGATCCAGATGAGGGCTGAGAAGATGGGAATGCAGGGAACCCCGAAGGATCAGCTTCCGAAGATGTCTCAGGTCATGAAGGAGTATGGTCATCTGGCACTTCCGATCATCTTCCTCGTTTACATGCTGTTCTTCTCCGGAAAGACGGTTATCATGGCTGCGTTCTATACGATCGTATTCACGATCATCGTGGCGCAGTGCAGAAAGAATACGAGAATGACCTTCCAGGATATTCTTGATGCGATGGTAGCGAGCGCGAAGTCTACCGTATCCGTAGCGATCGCCTGCGCCTGCGTTGGTATCATCGTTGGTTCCTGCTCGATTACAGGTTTCGCCCTGAACATGGCAAATACCATCATCAGCATCGGCGGAAAGAGCCTGATGTTCACACTGGTATTCACAATGATCACCTGCATGATCTTAGGTATGGGTCTTCCGAGTATCCCGTCCTATATCATTACATCCACGATCGCAGCTCCGGCTCTGGTACAGCTTGGTATCCCGGCCCTGGTTGCCCACATGTTCTGTTTCTACTTCGCAATGTTCGCAAACCTGACACCGCCGGTTGCCCTTGCAGCCTTTGCGGCAGCAGGTATCGCAGGCGGAAGTCCGATGAAGACAGGATGGGCATCCGTAAAGCTTGCGCTTGCAGGATTCATTCTTCCGTACATGTTTGTATACAATACAGACCTTCTGCTGCTTGATACTCCGCTTGCAAAAGCGATTCAGGTTGCAGTAACTGCTGCAGTTGGTGTATTCTTAATCAGTACAGCAGTCGAAGGTTTCCTGTTCACAAAGGTCAACATCGTATTGAGAATTGCCAGCCTCATTGGCGCTTATCTCCTGATCGACAGCGGTCTTGTGACAGATATCGCAGGTATCGTGATCTGCGCAGTTGTATTTGTATTTCAGAAAGCAGCTGCAAAGAAGAGTGCACCGGCGGCAGCGTAGACCTTCATAGATAACCGGTGAACACACAGGGACTGCTGCAGAAAATTTACTGCGGCGGTCCCTGTTTTTCTATATGTGTCTGTTAGAACACACCGGGTCAGGCGTCGGACAGTTGTGATCCATGCCATGCGCAGATGGAAGCGCAGACATTCCGAAATGGAGGTTTTGCGCAGATTGCAATAACCACTGCGGACAGATATAGAAAAACAGGGATCGTCAGAGACAGGAGGAAACAATATGCTGCTTGATGTTATTTACAGTATCTGCTTTAACATCTGCCTATTGGTAGTGCTCGCCTTCATGATGACGAAGATGGACTTTGTCCAGAGACTTCTATTAAATGAAGAGGGCGGAAGTGAGGAAGGAAGAGGAGAGAGCGTCTGGCAGAGGCTCTGGGAAAAGGTGCTTCTCGGTGTAATCTTCGGCGTCTTCTGCATCATCTCTGATTACATTGGGATTCAGGTGACAGGGGCGCTGCCGAATGCCCGGGTGATCGGTGTCCTGTCCGCCGGATTTCTGGGCGGTCCTGTCTCCGGCTTTATCACGACAGCGATTGCGGCGGCTCACCGGTATCTGATCTTCCCGGAGCGGATCTCCACGGTGGCCTGTGTGCTCTCCGCGGTCATCCATGGGATCATCGGTTCCTTTATCGGCTGGAAGAAGAAGGAAAACCGCCAGTACTCGAATACATTTCTGCTTGGAGTCACGTTCATTTCCGAGATGATCCATATTGTTCTGATCCTGCTGCTCACCCGACCGTTTGATGCGGCCGTTGATATCGTAAAGATCGTGATCGTTCCGATGGTGATCATCAATTCCGTCGGCATGGTGATCTTCTTTAATGTTTTTAAATCGATCTTCAACACGGAGGACTTGAAGGTTGCGTCCAAGGTCTCCCTCGCAATGAGAACCGCCGAGCGGTGTACCCCGTATCTTGGCTCTGTGGAGAAGGACCGGAAGACGGCGGGAAAGATCATCGACATTATTATGGAAGAGTACCACTGTCAGGGCGCGGCACTGATCGATGACATGAAATTTCTGGCAAGGAGCGGGGCATTTTCCAGTATCGTTCTCACAGAGAACAATTATCCGAGACTTTTATCTGCAACAAAGACCTTCAAGACAACGAGGATCAGCCGCGTGCCTTTACCGGAGGACGGATTTTATCCTCTTTATAAGGAGAATGTGATCATCTCCGCACCGATCCTCCTCGATGAGGGAAAGGTTCTGGCGCTTGTGATGCTGGTGAAGAAAAATGCCTATTCCTATCGGGCGGATATTGAATTTGTCACGGGACTGGCGAATCACTTCGCGATGCAGATCAAGCTCTCGGAGATGGAGAAACAGAAGGAAGAGCTGAGAAAAGCGGAGCTTCGGACCCTGCAGTCCCAGATCAATCCGCACTTCCTGTTCAATTCTTTAAATACGATCTCCTACTTCTGCCGGGAAAAGCCGGAGAAGGCGAGGGAGCTCTTGCTGGCACTGAGCTCCTATTTCCGCAGCATGCTGGAGGATACCGATTATATGGTAACTCTTGACACGGAACTTGAGCATGTAAAAGCCTATACGATGCTTGAGGAGGCGCGGTTTGAAAAACGTCTCTCGATCGAGATCAATGCGGATCCGGAGACGCTGCGAAGCTGCGTGCCGAACCTGATCTTACAGCCCATCGTGGAGAATGCGGTCCATCACGGGGCAATGCAGAGGGAAAAAGGAGTCGGAAAGGTCATCGTAAACGTAAAACGGGAGGAACGGTCCACGAGGATCGACGTGATCGACAACGGACCGGGAATGGACTACCGGATCGTCCAGAGCCTGTACGGCGGGGAAAAAGTGGAACACACAGGAATCGGAATGATGAACGTGCAGCAGAGACTGATCTCCTTATACGGAAAGTCCTACGGACTCCAGATCGTGACAAGTGAAGAAGGGACGTACGTGCGGATGAACATTCCGGACAGCGCGGTTGGAAGCGCGCAGCAGGAGAAAACGCCAGGCTGACGATCTTCTGAAAGAACAGATGACAGCAGCCTGCTGTTTGGAACAGCGGCGTTTTTGACAGAACATGGGAGGCATGAGGTATGAGAATAGCAGTAGTTGACGATGAGCGCCCGGCAAGAAGCGAACTTAAATATCTGGTGGAACAGTGTGAGCCGGAGGCGGAGATCGCGGAGGCCGACGGAAGCGAAGAATTTCTTGCAATGCTGGAAAATGAGACCTTTGATGTGTGTTTTGTGGATATTAATCTGGGTGGAATGAACGGCACTACGCTGGCATCCATGATAAAGAGAAAGCAGCCGGACACGCTGATCATCTTTGCCACTGCGTTCCAGGAATACGCGGTAAAGGCCTTTGAGATCGGGGCGGTGGATTATCTCTTAAAACCCTTTGACTATGAGCGCGTCAAACGGGCGATGGAGCGGGTCCATGAACACATAAAGGAAAAGGCCGCCGGTCCCGGATATGAAATCGGGAAGATCATGGTGAACGTGGGTTCCAGCTTTCAGGTTGTTGACGTGGCGGATATCGTGTTCATCGAGACGGAAAAGCGTTCCTGCAAGATCCATATGAAGGACGGATCCTTCTATCTGCAGAACGAGTCATTGAACAATTATGAGACCCACCTGAAAAAGAGCCGGTTCTTCCGGATCCACAAGAGCTACCTGATCAATCTGGATTATGTGAAGGAGATGCAGGTGAGCTACAATAACGGATATTGTGTGAAGATGAAGTACTATGATGCTGAGGCATTGCCCATCGGTCGGACCCAGGTAAAGGAATTCCGGCAGATTTTTGAAAAGTAGGAATAATCAGAACAGTAAAGCAAATATTGAAAAATAAAGATCCAGCCAAAAGCCAGGACGTACAGATATTGTACAGAGGAAGGTTTCGGCGGGATCTTTAAATATCACAAAAAATTCACATACCTCCCTTGACATTGAATATTTGATATGTTACATTACATATAGAACAGTGAGGTGGTGAATATGTCATCGACAAAGAGAGATTATTATGATGTGCTGGGCATCTCGAGAGACGCGGATGCTGCGGCAATTAAACGTGCATATAGAAAATTGGCAAAGAAGTATCATCCGGACTCCAATCCTGGCGATAAGACGGCGGAGCAGATGTTTAAGGATGTAAATGAGGCTTACGACGTTTTGAGTGATCCAAAGAAGAAGAAGCTTTACGACCAGTTCGGACATGCTGCTTTTGATGAGACGGCAGGTTACGGACAGGGCGCCGGAGCAGGTGCCGGTGGTTTTGGCGGGTTCGGCGGCTTCGGAAACGGTGCCGGCGGAGCATACCGGTCTGGATCCTTCCGCTCCGGAGATGGAACATATCATGAATTCCATTTTGAGGGCGGTGACGGGGATGATATCTTCGGTGATCTGTTTGGAAATATGTTTGGCGGCAAAGGAAGAGCTGGCAGCGCTGGCTTTGGCGGTTCCGGCTTCCATGGCTTTGGCGGCGGAAATGGATTTTCCGGTTCTGGATTTTCTGACCGCGGCAGCGATCTGAATGCGGAGGTCCAGATAACCTTCGATGAGGCCGTTCATGGCTGCGAAAAGACCATCACGATCCAGAACCCGAACCAGCCTGGCAGCAGACCGCAGACCCTGAAGGTAAAGATCCCGGCAGGTATCGAGACCGGAAAGAGCATCCGTCTTGCAGGCAAAGGAATGCCGGGAAGCGGCGGTGGTGCCGCGGGCGACCTGCTTCTCAAGATCACAGTCGGTGAGAAGCCGGGCTGGACGAGAAAGGGCATGGATGTCTACAGCGATGTGGAAGTTCCGTTCACCACGGCCGTCTTCGGCGGTGAGACTCTTGTCCACACGTTATATGGCGATGTGGTCTGCAAAATCAAAGCCGGAACCCGCTCCGGTACAAAGATCCGTCTCCGCGGCAAAGGTATCGTCTCCTTAAAAGACCCGTCACTCCACGGTGACCAGTACGCCGTCGTAAGGATTCAGGTTCCGGATGACTTAAGTCCGGAGGCAAAGCAGAAGCTTAAGGAGTTTGAGGAGATCTGCAGGCGGGATGGAAGATTCCATGCGGCATAAATAAAGAAAAATTAAAGAGATCCGGGATCCCATCATGTATGGATGGTCTCCCGGATCTTTTTGATGAATATGGATAATTATTTCCCAAAAGAATCAATGTATCCTTTCGCAGTGATCTGATCCAGATCAAAATTTTTACATATTTGTTCCAGATCATCGCTTAAATGGAATTCTCTTCCCATGCGAATCATTGCTAATATTCCTTTTTTCTGTCCAATTTCGATTCCCTTCTTCTCACCAATTTTAATTCCAGTAGATAAAATACTCATGCGTGCGACCTCCCATTCTTCATTTTGCTTAACCTCAGCTACTATCGCATCGAGTGTTTTCAATCGTTCGTCCAATATCGTGATCTCCGGATTATCAAGCGTAGAATTCTTACAGTACTGAAGAAAACTCACAAGCTCATCCCGTCCATTCTTGCTGGTCATATTTAAAAATATTTTCTTAGTTCCATCTTCTAACTCCATCTCGGGAAACTCATGACACCGCTCAGTAAACGTATACATTGCGCGGTCTTTCCCGAAAATATCCTTCTGAGTGATAAATGTTACGATCGTTGAAGGCAGATGGCGGTATTTTGTCTTCCTTCCGGACTTCAGTATCGGACTGTCCAAAAGTCCCTGATAAAACCTTGATCGTTTTCGCACATCATCGATGTCTGAGTCATTCTGCATTTCCGTCGCAAAATGCCGGGAATCCTCAGATACCGCCCATGCATCCAGCCGGATGCCCCGTTCTCCTTTTGCGTTAAGTACAACTTCCTCCACATGAACCTGATTCAGCTTTAGATCAGGCTCCCCTAAAATAATACTCAGCACGCATTCATGTGCCTTTTTGCGTTTCATGACCGCCAGAAATAAGGCAAAATCACTGAGATTTACTTTCGAAGGATCAATGATATCCGCATACTCCGCCGGAATATCATAAGCATAATGATTCTGTTGTTTCATACCAGACCTTCCTTTCCTGAGATTAGGCAGGAAAGTGCTTCTTTCGACTCCCTGCCGGTTATTTTGGTGTTTTAGCAAAGAGTCTTCAGATGCCGAATCCGGCTTAGATGATATTAGATAATAGAATTCATTAGAAACCTTGCTTAGATGTATCTTAACATGGTGCTTTTGGAAAAGCAAGGGAGTCCGGTATAAAAGAATTATAAAGAAAAAAGAGCAGGACTCCCCAAAGGAATCCTGCTCTGATACAATTCACACGGTTAATTATTTGATCACATGGATCCAGCCTTCCGGTGCCTCGATATGGCCCATCTGGATGCCTGTTAATGTGTCGTAGAGCTTCTGGATCACCGGACCCATCTTCTCCATTCCGCTCGGGAAGCAGATCTCGTTGCCGTGGTCTACGATCTTGCCGACCGGGGAGATAACAGCAGCGGTACCGCAGAGACCGCACTCAGCGAAATCTTTTACTTCTGTAAACGGAACCGGACGCTCCTCTGTCTTTAAGCCGAGGTAATGCTCAGCAACGTAGAGGATGGAGCGGCGTGTGATGGACGGAAGGATAGAGTCGGACTTCGGTGTTACGACTGTGCCGTCTTTTGTAACGAAGATGAAGTTTGCTCCGCCTGTCTCCTCAACATAGGTTCTTGTAGCAGCGTCGAGATACATGTTCTCATCATAGCCCTGTTTGTGAGCATCAACGATGGCATGTAAGCTCATTGCGTAGTTTAAGCCGGCTTTTACATGACCTGTTCCGTGAGGTGCTGCGCGGTCGAAGTCTGTGACACGGATTGTGATCGGCTTAGCGCCGCCCTTGAAGTACGGGCCGACCGGTGTACAGAAAGCACGGAACTGGTACTCGGATGCCGGTTTCACACCGATTACCGGGTTTGTACCGAACATATACGGACGGATGTAAAGAGTTGCGCCGGAACCGTACGGCGGAACGAAATCAGCGTTTGCCGCAACCAGCTTTGTGATCGCGTCAATGAAGCGCTCCTTCGGGAACTGCGGCATCTCAAGTCTTGCTGCGGAGTTCATCATACGCTCAGCGTTTAAGTCCGGGCGGAAGGTTACGATGTGGCCGTCTTCTGTTGTGTATGCCTTTAAGCCCTCGAAGCAGGTCTGTGCATACTGGAATACACATGCACACTCGTTTAAGGTGATCATATCATCAGTTGTAAGAGTTCCCTCATCCCAGGAACCATCTTTGAAGTTGGATACATATCTGTAATCAGTTTTGATGTAACCGAATCCGATATTGGACCAGTCGATATCTTTCTTTGCCATTGGAAATTCCTCCATTCTGCCGTCTGACCGGCATTGTATTTTTTGCCGCCGGGGTCGGGCGGTAATGTCTTTTTACTGCGGTACTGTTTCGATGTAATGAACAGTTACCGTGTTTTCTATTATAAGTACTTAAGATTTATCCTGCAAGTTCTTTATGGCAAAAAGATGAAAAAAATATGGGAAAATGAGAGAAAAAATGCTACAATATAACCTTAAGGAATAAAGAATATTCCGCAGATTTATTCAGCATGCCCGCAGAGGCCAGGCGCCTGCCATAAGAGTGAGTGACGGAGATGGAACCGGGTGGATATGTGGCCGGAAGTTTTCGGGGCGGACAGCCGGATACCGGCGATATGCGGAAAAGAAAAAAGCTGGGGAAAGGCAGAAATAACAATGGAACAAAAGAAAAACAGACTGCACTATGCCTGGTTCATCCTTGCGGGCTGCTGCATCCTGCAGGGGGCGACTCTGGGACTCATCAACAACTGTGCCGGTGTCTTTTACTCCCCGATCTGCAAAGAGCTGGGATTTGAGCTGGGAAAACTTACGATGTACCGGATGCTCTACTGCATCAGTTCTGCTTTGGCGCTGCCATTTGTGGCGACAAGCTTTCGGAAACATGATGTGCGGATCGTGATCAGCATTGCAGCTGTCATATACGGAGGCTGCGCGGCCCTCATGGGTACCTTCCATGAACTGTGGCAGTGGCATTTGACAGGCATCATTCAGGGAATTGCCTCGTCCTTCGTCTGCATGATCCCGGCGCCGATCATTCTTGGAAACTGGTTTAAGAAAAAGACCGGAATGGCGGTGGGAATCTCCGCGGCGTTCTCCGGTCTCGTCGGCATGATCGGCAGCAGCTTTCTTGGAATGGCGATCCCGGCATTCGGATGGAGGGTGAGCTATGTGGCGGTTGGAATCGTCAGTACCGCGCTTGTCCTCCCGATCTCCCTGTTCATTCTCCGCTACAAGCCGGAAGAGATGGGACTTCTGCCTTACGGGGCAGAGGATGTGGAGCAAAGGGCAGTATCAGACGTATCAGCGCCTGCATCCGGGGAAAACGGGATTACGTTAAAAGAATTGCTGCGTCAGCCGGAATTTTATATTGCCGTGGGTGCATACTGGACCAGTGTGTCGTGCGCGTACCTGAATTCCTTCCTGACGCCCTGTGGGATCGCAGCCGGCCTGACGCTGCAGGCGGCGGCCATGATGACGAGTATATCCCTTCTCGGAAACATGTCCAGCAAGCTGATCCTCGGAAAGGTCAGCGACAGCCTTGGGATCATAAAGACCTTCGAATTTTCCATTGCGCTGGCGTTCTTTGGTCATGTGCTGCTGTTCCTGGGCTCCCCGAAGACTGTGATGGCGGGTTCCCTGTTCTTCGGTGTGACATTGCCGCTTTCCTCGGTCATGATGCCATTATTCTGCAGGATCTTCTGGAAGGGCGAGACATACAGCACGGCGTACGCCTACTCCACCATGGTGGGAACGCTTCTGGGAGCACCCTTCAACATGTGGTTTGGAACCTTTTATGATATAACGGGAGATTACAGGCTGACCATCGGAGTGAGCGCGGCGATGCTTGTTATGTTAACCTTCCTTATCATTCTTGAGGGTGTTCGTCTGAACCGGGCGAAGTCCGGAAAGTCTCCTTCGCAAGCTCGATAAAGGCGTCCATCTCACCGGTGTGCCATTTGTCTTTGTGATAGAGGACCTGCCGGTAGAGTTCCATGTGAAAATCCTTTACCGGCAGGATCGAGAGGATGCCGGATTCCACTTCATGCCTTACGGCAAACTCCGGGAGAAATGAGATCCCGGCGTTCTGCTTCAACATATTGATAATGAATTCAGTGTTTCCAATTTCCAGGAAAGGCTTGATCTCCTTTCCGAGAGATGCCAGACACCGGTCAAGAACGAACCGGTAGCTGGCATTTTTTTCGGTCAGGAGGAACGGGTGGCTGATGACCGAGGCAAGGTCTGTGGGATCATTTTTTGCCAGCGTGTGGACGGAGGAAGAGACAAAGGAGATATTTTCCGGCGCTTCCAGAACTTTTATAAAACGCTTGTCGTCAATGGGCTGGTCGAGGAGATAGACCAAATCGATAGAGTTCTTGTTCATGCGGTCCAAAAGAACATCCGGGGAGTCCAGAACGATGCTCACGGAGACGTTCGGGTAAAGCTGATGGAATTTCTTTAAAAGATCTGGAAAGATGGATTCACAGATGGATTCAATGGTTCCGATGGTGAGGTCACCGGAGAGCTCAGTGGAGGCGGAAACCGCGTTTTTCGCGTCGGCGACGGTGCCAAGGATTGTCACGGCATAGCGGTAAAAGATCTCCCCGTGATGAGTCAGAACCGTCTTTTTTCCGAGGCGGTCAAAGAGATGAATGCCGAGTTCCTCCTCTAACTGCTTGATCTGGACCGTGACGGCGGCCTGGGAATAGCCTAACGCCTCGGCGGCTTTTGAAAAACTCTGCTTTTGCGCGATCTGTAGAAACGTGCGGATCTCTCGAAGTTCCATGGCGGATTCCTTTCTGCCCTATAAAAATTTATAAACGATCTGTTTAAAACGTTCAATTTTACTTTTAGTACTTCTTATGATACGCTAAGAATATAGAAATTGCAAGAAAATAGCAGGATAGAATGCGAATTTTCAGGATGTGAGACTCGGAGTCATGAATGGCAGGCGGAAAAAGTGATCCGATCGGCAGAAAAGAACGGAGAAAGGACGGATACAATGGAGAAAAGCGATATCAGATATCAGGCATATGTGAGTATTCTGGAAGAGGAGCTGAAGCCGGCGATGGGATGTACGGAGCCGATCGCCATCGCTTACTGCGCGGCAGTCGCGAGGGAAGTGCTCGGCGGACTCCCGGAGAAGGTGAAGGTAGGAGCCAGCGGCAGCATGATCAAGAACGTAAAATCCGTGATCGTCCCGAATACGGATCATTTAAAGGGAATTCCGGCGGCGGCGGCGGCAGGAATCGTTGCAGGTGATCCGAAAAAGGAACTTGAGGTCATAGCGTCTGTCACAAAAGAGCAGATCACGGCGATGAAGGAATTCCTTCAGACGACCCCGGTGGAAGTGGAGCACATTGATAACGGAATCACCTTTGATATCATTGTGACACTGACACGCGGAACAGATACCAGCATGGTCCGCATCGCAAATTATCACACGAATGTGGTACATATTGAAAAGAACGGAGAAGTCATCAGGGATACTCCGGTGAATGGTGAGGAGGAGGAAGGTCTTACGGACCGCTCACTGCTCGATATGGAGCATATCTGGGACTTTATCCACACAGTGGATGTGAATGATATCAGAGAGGTTCTGGAGCGCCAGAAAACTTACAATATGGCAATCGCCAGGGAAGGCATGCGTGGTCAGTACGGTTCCAACATCGGCGCACTTCTTCTCGATATGAACGGAAATGATGTTCGCACGCGGGCGAGAGCCATGGCGGCAGCCGGATCCGACGCACGAATGAACGGATGTGAGCTTCCGGTTATCATCAACTCCGGCAGTGGAAATCAGGGAATCACGGCTTCTGTTCCGGTCATCGTGTATGCAACGGAGCTGGGAGTCGATGAAGATACCATGTACCGGGCGATGGCACTCTCAGATCTCACGACGATCCACCAGAAGACGCCCATCGGAAGACTTTCCGCCTACTGCGGCGCAGTCAGTGCGGGCGCTGGTTCCGGAGCGGGGATCGCGTATCTCTCCGGAGCGTCCTACGATGAGGTGGTCCACACCGTGATTAATGCGGTAGCCATTATCTCAGGTATGGTCTGTGATGGCGCGAAAGCGTCCTGCGCGGCAAAGATCGCGGAGGCAGTGGACGCGGGGATCATCGGCTACTATATGGCAAAGCGTGGTCAGAACTTTGATGACGGTGATGGAATCGTGACGGCGGGAATCGAGGCGACGATCCGCAACGTAGGACGTCTCGCAAAAGAGGGAATGAAGGAGACGAATGATGAGATCATCAGTATTATGATCGGGAGCTGAGGTCTGTCATCCCGTGTGAATTAAGATATGAAAGTATGGTTTCGGAGTGTTGTCCAGGTGACGGCACTCCGCTTTTGATGTATAAGGTTTTTTCTGTGAGAAATAACCTTAGTTTGATAAAGAATAACAAAGAAGTGGAAAGATATGGCAAAAAATGATACATTATATACAAGAAAAGCCGCGGGAATGTGCGGCTTTCAGAAATTCTTTTCAGCAGTGATGCGTGGGAAGAGAGATAGAAAAATGAGGGAGGGAAGAACATGAGCTATGATATCAATCTGAAACATCTGGAATACTTCATCAAGGTGGCGAGACTTGGTTCCATCAACAAGGCGGCCCAGATGCTCTATGTTTCCCAATCCCATCTTGGAAAGATCATTCATGACCTGGAGGAGACCGTTGGAGCGCCGCTCTTAAACAGGAGCCGTCAGGGCGTGACGCTGACTCCCGAAGGAAATGAGTTTTTGGAGCGGTCGGTGCGGATCTTAAAGGAAATGGAAGGAATGCACCTGCGGCCTTTAAAGGAGATGGAGAAGACAGAGCCCCTGGCGGTGTCCATGACAAAGTTCTCCCATGTAATGGAGAGTTTTATCACTATCGTGAGACGTTACCAGGATCAGCCGGAATTCACCCACCGCCTGTATGAGGGGCAGTTGGAGGATGCCATTGAGGATGTGGTCTCCGGGCGGACCGACATCGGAATTTTCCATTTCGACAGCCAGAGGCATGAGGAGATCCAGGCGATGGCGGCGGCGAAAGGCCTTACATACCGGTTCCTCTCCTATGTGGAACCGCAGATCGTGATCTCAAAGGATCATCCGCTCGTCCGTGAGAAGAAGCCGATGACAAGGGAGAATCTTGCGAATTACGGATTCATCCGCTATATGGGGCAGTATGATGATATTCGCTCCAATATCCTCGGACCAAATGAGGATGGGGGAAGTACGGGAAAGAAAAAGGAGATCTATGTGACGGGGCGTGCGACGCTCATGAATCTGATCTCACAGACGGATTTTTACAGTATCGGAATCCATGACTTTGACAAGCAGCTGTCGGATTTCCGGGCAGTTTCCGTGCCGATTCCGGGGTGCGAGGTGAAGCTGGAATTCGGGTATGTGACACTTGCGGATGTGCCGATCTCCGGGATCGGGGAAGAGTTTTTGAAGGAAGTAAGAGAGCGGCTTGAGAGGGGACAGGACGTTTAAAATAAGAAAAAAGCACGGAAAATGTGCTGACAGGAGTTTCCTGCGAAGTATGGAAAGTGCGGCAGCAGGAGTGAAAGGTCATATAGGAAAGGAGTAAACAAAAGTTATGTTTCAGGATCTGATCAATGAGGCGCTGGAAACGGGACGCCCATACATCAAAGAGGGGGAGGTTGCGACGTACATTCCGGAGCTTGGAAGAGCGGACAAGAATAAGCTCGGAATCAGCATCTTCTGCCGGGATGGAAGCCGGTTCTCCTGCGGGGACACGAAGGACCGGTTCAGCATCCAGAGTATTTCGAAGGTTATCAGCCTTGCGGTAGCCCTTGAGGTCTGCGGGTTTGACATGGTGTTTGAAAATGTGGGGATGGAACCGTCGGGGGACGCCTTCAACTCCCTGATCAAGCTTGAGGGATCTAACAGCCATCCATACAATCCGATGATCAATTCTGGAGCAATCGCAGTGGCGAGCTTTATTGAGCCGAAGGTATCGTTTGAGGAGATGCTGAAGCTGGCGAGATGTTTCTGTCAGGATGACGGGATCGTTCTGGATGAGAAAGTCTACGGTTCAGAGATGTCAACGGTGGCGAGAAACCGCGCCATCGCCTATCTTTTAGAGAGCAAGGGCGTGATCAATGGAAATGTGGAGGAAGCGCTGGATTTCTATGTGAAAATGTGCTCGCTGAGCGTCACGGCGGAAAGCCTTGCGGGATTGGGACTTCTGCTCGCGAATGACGGAGTGGATCCATCCGGAAAGCGGCTGCTGAATTCCGATACCGTGAGAGTCGTGAAGACGATCATGCTGACCTGTGGCATGTATGACGGGTCCGGGGAATTTGCGGTCCGCGTGGGGATCCCGTCGAAGAGCGGTGTCGGCGGCGGGCTGCTCTCTGTTGTTGACGGAAAGATGGGGATCGGAATCTATGGTCCGTCCCTGGACGCAAAGGGAAACAGCATTGCGGGGAGAAAGATCCTGCAGTTCCTTTCCTCACAGATGAAATTGCATATTTTTGCGAAGAAAGACTGAGCAGTTTTTTGATGAAGGGTAACAGTTCATCAGGTTACGATGAAAGTATGAAAGTGGTACGGGACCCAGGGAAAAATGGGCGGACGGAAACTTTCTTCTTTAGAGAAAAATTAGGAAGGGGAGGTATTAAGAGAGAAAATCAGGCAGAAGTTTGGGCTGATGATCACACAAAGATGCAGGTTGTCGCAAGCGACCGCGCTCGGCACGAGAATGTGTCGAGGTACATTCTTCTTCGGGGATAATGAAATGTGTGGTCCTGGCAAAATTTCCTGGCAAAATGATTGTAAATACGGGTAACTTACAGTAAAATTTTGGGGTAACAAAAAAGAAAAAAGAGGGGTAACAACACATGTACGATTTGTATGGGGCACTGATCGGGAATCTCAGTAATTATCTTTACACATACATCCTGATCATTTTACTTGTTGCAGGCGGAATCTACTTTACGGTCCGCACAAAGTTTGTTCAGTTCCGCTATTTAAAGGAATCTTTGCGGGTCGTTCTCGCACCGAGTGAGGATGACAAGGCGATCTCGTCCTTTCAGGCACTCATGGTTTCGACGGCATCCCGTGTGGGAACCGGAAATATCGCAGGCGTATCCACAGCAATCTGTCTCGGCGGACTCGGATCATTATTCTGGATGTGGCTCACAGCGCTTCTGGGAATGTCTACTGCTTTCGTGGAGGGAACTCTGGCTCAGATCTACAAGCGCCGTTCCGATGACGGCGGCTGCTACGGCGGTCCGTCCTACTATATCGATCAGGCAACCGGAAAACACTGGCTCGGAATCCTGTTTGCAGTGTTCATGATCCTGACCTACATGGTCGGATTTAACCTGGTTGCATCGTTTAATATCGCGGATGCGTTCCGTGTTATTCCTGGATATGTGGAGCATGAAAATCTTGCAAAGTGGATCATTGGCGGTGTGCTTGCAGTGTTATTCTTCGTCTGCATCAGCGGCGGTGGAAAACAGATCGCAGGGATCACGGAAAAGATCGTTCCGTTCATGGGATTCTTCTACATTGCGGTTGCCGTGTTCGTGATCGTGACCCATATCACACTTCTTCCAGGAGTGTTCGCAGAGATCTTCCGCAACGCGTTTGATGTGAAAGCAATTTTCGGCGGATTTACGGGGTCTGCGGTCATGCTTGGTATCAAGAGAGGTCTTTTCTCTAACGAAGCCGGTGTCGGCGCTGCTGCGTGTGCGGCTGGTTCCGCGGGTGTTTCCCATCCGGTAAAGCAGGGACTTGTTCAGGTGCTTTCTGTATTCCTTGATACCTGTATGATCTGTACAGCAACTGCGATGCTGCTGCTCTGCTCCGGTGTGGAGCCGGATGCGGATATGGCCGGAATGGCCTATGTGCAGGCGGCTATGAACAGCACACTCGGCAAGTTTGGTGTTGTGTTTATTACAGTTTCCCTGTTCCTGTTTGCATTTACGACTCTGCTTGGAAACTTCTATTATGCGGAGACAGGGCTTGCGTATCTTTGCGGCATGACTCCATCTAATGGGGCAAAGTGGTGCATGAGGATCGTTGCTGCGGTGGTTGTGTGCGTCGGCGCTACGATGAAGCTTGGTATTGTCTGGGATACAGCGGATGTGCTGATGGGCTTCATGGCGCTGATCAATGTGCCGGTGATCGTTATTCTCCTGAAGCCGGTACTGCGGTGTCTTGAGGATTATACAGAGCAGAAAAAGGCCGGAAAGAATCCGGTGTTTAAGGCGGAGCATATTGGACTGAAGGAGAAGGTGGACTTCTGGAATTAGGGACGATATTTCTGGGAATGGAATTGGATATGGAAATAGGTGAAGGGCAGCCGCAAGGCTGTCCTTTTTTTTGGGGGGGGGGACGGGAGCGACGAGTTTGGTGAGAGTACGCTGCCGGTCTGCCGCCAGTCCCAGACGCCGGGTATTTCCCAGGCGGTTCCTCTAAGCTTGCGAAAGAATGCTAAGGGCGGTGGTCAGTCGGCACAACTCGCCTTCGGCTCAAACAAGTGCCGCCTGTCCCCCAACGCATTCTCCCGCGAGCTAAGAGGAAACCATGCCCGGAAAATAATGCGTCTGAGCCTGGCGGCAGACCGGCAGCTGGTTGTGGCTGTGCGAAGGAAAAGTTCTTATATTACATAGTCATCTCCGGGCTGACCATTCTGCACGAGGTCGGCGATGGTGACGCCGTCCAAGTATTCGTTGACGACTTTGTCGAGACCCTGCCAGAGAGGGAGAGTTTTACAGCTTCCCATTCTGGGACAGTCGGTGCTGCCGGGCTCTAAGCAGGCTACCGGAGCCATGGAGTTTTCAGTGAGGCGAAGGATGCTGCCGACTGTGTACTGTTCCGGTGCTTTTGTGAGGCGATATCCGCCGCCTTTACCGCGGACCCCCTCTAAGAGTTTTGCCTTTACGAGGATTTTGATGATGCCCTCGAGGTATTTTTCAGAGATTTCCTGTCTCGCTGCTGTATCTTTTAATGGAATATAGCCGTCTGTCTGGTGCTCCGCAAGATCGATCAGGACGCGGAGAGCGTAGCGGCCTTTTGTTGAAACCATCATAATCTGTATCCTCCCATGCTGCTGCGTGTTGCTGAATATTTTTGATCGTAATGTAAGTTTAACATTATTCCTATTATAATACAAGGTTTAAGGGAAATAAAGACAGTGAAAAGGATAAAGGTGTTGTGATATATGATAGAAATTTTCTAACATGATATCCGGAATGAGACTTGACAAACAGATGATATCGCCATATAATCCTATTAACATATATGAAAGGTAGGTAATAACTTATGGCAAACATATATACATCCGCAGACCAGCTGATCGGAAAGACTCCGCTCTTAGAGCTTACACAGATTGAAAAATCCGAGGGACTTAACGCGAAGATCCTTGCGAAGCTGGAATATTTCAATCCGGCCGGATCGGTAAAGGACAGGATCGCGAAGGCGATGATCGATGACGCTGAGGCGAAGGGAATCTTAAAGACTGGTTCTACGATCATCGAGCCGACTTCCGGAAACACAGGAATCGGTCTTGCGTCGGTTGCGGCTGCCCGCGGTTACCGGATCATTATCGTTATGCCTGAGACCATGAGTGTGGAGAGGCGCCAGCTTATGAAAGCCTACGGCGCGGAGCTTGTGCTCACTGAGGGCGCAAAGGGAATGAAGGGCGCGATCGCAAAGGCGGAGGAGCTCGCAAAGGAGATTCCGGGAAGCTTTATTCCGGGACAGTTTGTAAACCCGGCGAATCCGGAAGTTCATGAGAGAACAACCGGGCCGGAGATCTGGGAAGATACGGACGGCAAGGTTGATATTTTTGTCGCTGGTGTCGGCACCGGCGGAACCATCACCGGAACCGGAAGATATTTAAAGAAGCAGAATCCGGACGTGAAGGTCGTTGCGGTGGAACCGGCAAGCTCCCCGGTACTGAGCCAGGGCAAGGCAGGCTCCCACAAGATCCAGGGAATCGGAGCCGGATTTGTTCCGGATGTTCTCGACACAAAGGTTTATGATGAGATCATCGCTGTGGAGAATGATGACGCGTTCGCGGCAGGAAAGTTAGTTGGAAAGAAGGAAGGAGTCCTCGTGGGAATTTCCTCCGGTGCGGCGATCTGGGCAGCGATCGAACTTGCGAAGAGACCGGAAAACGCAGGAAAGACGATCGTGGCACTGCTTCCGGATACCGGCGACAGATACCTTTCCACACCGTTATTTGCGGACTAAGGAAAGAAAAAACAGATAAAAATATATGAGAAAGACTGCGGGTCCATATCGGTTGATATGTGGATCTGCAGTTTTTTTATGCAACAGGAAATGTCGGGGAATTCCCTGTTGCATAAAAGGCATTAACGTGCTAAAGATGCGCACTCGCGCAAAGATGTAGATTGCCGCACGCGACCGAGCGAGGCGCGAGAATGTGCCAGGCACATTCTTTTTCTACAATGGAAGCTCCAAATGTGCCGGGCGTATTTTTTGCGTTTTTGACAGAAGGTCGTGAAAAACTGTTTGGAGCAAAAGTAAATAAATCCTGCAAAACAATAATAATTACTATTATTGACATTTAAAACAAAGTATGTTAGAATACAACCATAAACAAGACGATACGCAACAGACAAGACGATATACAACAAAAAAGACGACCGTCAGACAGAAACGGTAAATTACAGGAACAGAAAGAATCATTTTGCAAAAAGAAGGGAAAACAATAAGAAAACAAGAATCAGAAAGGAGTTCAACACTATGAGCAGATACGCAGGAACAAAAACAGAAAAGAACCTCGAGGCAGCATTCTCCGGTGAATCCCAGGCGAGAAACAAATATACCTACTTTGCATCCGTAGCAAAGAAGGAGGGATACGAGCAGATCGCGGCTTTATTCTTAAAGACAGCTGACAACGAGAAAGAGCACGCGAAGATGTGGTTCAAGGAGTTAGATGGAATCAGCGATACCGCTGCGAATCTTGCAGCCGCTGCAGCCGGTGAAAACTACGAGTGGACCGATATGTACGAGGATTTTGCGAAGACCGCCGATGAGGAAGGTTTCCATACTCTCGCAGCAAAATTCCGTATGGTAGGCGAGATCGAGAAGCACCATGAGGAGCGCTACCGTGCCCTTCTTAAAAATGTGGAGACAGCTTCTGTATTCGAAAAGAGTGAAGTAAAGGTATGGGAGTGCCGCAACTGTGGGCATATCGTGATCGGAACAAAGGCACCGCAGGTATGTCCGGTCTGCAGCCATCCGCAGAGCTACTTTGAAGTTCGCGAAGAAAATTATTAAGTCATATGCTTACGTTATGGCACTGTTCTATTTCATTGCCTGCTGAATGAAAAGCATCGAAAAGAAGGGGCTGTCGCATTAGCAAATATTTTTTGCTGGGCGGCAGCCCTGCTTTATGCCCAAATGGCATCGAAATCGGTCACGTTTTCGATGCCATTCTTTATAAACGCAGTTCATTTCCAGGCATCCCTTTCGGCATGCCTTATTTCAGGCTGTTTTGTTTTCAACTATCAAAATCTATGCCCTTTTTAATGGAAAAAGATAACTTCCCGTTCTTCCGGTCTGAATCTTGCAATGGAGCTTATTGATATTTCGTCCCATCGCCAGAAGGATGCTCTCTGCCAGTGCATTTGCCTTTCCACGATACAGATATCTTCGAAAATTCATGTCCTCTTTTACGTCAGCAAAAGAACCTTCTGCCTGAATACTGCGATTCATACGGAGCATCGTTCCATACTCACTTGTGATCCGTTCCAGATCTTCTGCACGTTTTTGACTCATCGTCTTCGAGACCATCAGCACTTTATTACGTTTTTCCATAGGTGTTTTGCAGTTGTTTCCCTTGATACATTCCGTTTTATAAGGACAGCCGGTACAGTCTGGACTTCTGTAATAAGTTTTTACACTGACATATCCGCTGGCTGTTTTACTTCTGCGTTCATTTGTAACAGTCAGTCCCCTTCCATTCCGACAGATATAGCTGTCTCTGTCTGCGTGATACTCCATGTTTTCTCTTCTGCTGATGTCTTTTTTGTATTTTCGGGTTTTCGAAATCTCATAGTTCTGCGGCTTTATATAGGCGGTCTGTCCGTTTTCCTCTGTTGTTGTTCGATTTTTGGTGTATGGTAAATGTCTTGCTTTAGATTGTCGTTTACTTCAGTCGTAATTTAATTGTAAATATTTTTTGAATGTTTCCAACAAGATATTGACTTTAATCGTAATTATGAGCATAATGTTATTGAGTTATTATAACCGAGGTGAGTGTATGGATTACATGACTGAACTCACCGCTATTGCAAAAACGCATGGCGGAATTATTGAAACGAAAATAGCAGCGCAACGCGGCATCTCCAAGGCGATGCTTTATAAGTTGTGCAAAGAAGATAAAATCCATCGTATTGTAAAAGGCCAGTACATTCTTCCCGATGATATGCAGGATGAATTATTGGCAATCAGTAACCGTTCAGAAAGAATCATTTTTTCTCACGAAACAGCTCTTTACCTTCACGGAATTTCTGACCGTACTCCATTTGAGCATACGGTTACTGCACCGTCTGGTTGTATTCCTTCTGCGGCAATTAAATCTGAATGCAAAGTGTATTATATCAAGCCTGAATTGTTTGAACTTGGCAAAACAACGCTGAGAACACCTGCTGGAAATGATGTTCCTGCATACGATCTTGAACGCACCATTTGTGATGTAATTCGCAGCCGTAACAAATTGGGAACTGAAACATTTTTAGCGGCACTTAAAATGTACGCCGCAAGCCCGAAGAAAAACCTAAACCAACTGAATACATATGCAAAACAGATGCGTGTTGAAAAAGTGTTGCGTCAATATTTGGAGGTGCTTCTGTGAGTAAAGCAATGAGTTTGAAGGCGAAAATTCGCAATATCGCAAAACAGAAGAATATCCCTGCACAGGTCATTCTGCAGAACTATATGTTTGAGCGTCTGCTTGTCCGCCTTTCCGCTTCCGAATACAAAGAGAAGTTTGTATTAAAGGGCGGTATGTTGGTAGCCGCCATTGTCGGACTCGACAACCGCGCAACCATGGATATGGACACCACTCTTAAAAATCTGCCCCTTACACCGGAAGCAATTCGCAGTGCGTTGGAAGATGTTTGTGACATCGCATTCGATGACGGCGTTGTATTCGAGATTGGCACAATTTCGCCCATCCGTGAAGATGATATTTACGGCGGATACCGTGTCATGCTGAACGCCAAGTTTGATACTCTGCTGACTCCACTTAGCATTGATGTGTCCACCGGTGATGCTATTACACCCCATGCGGTGCAGTACAACTTCTCTGAAATTTTCGATGATGAGAAATCTTATGAGCTGTGGGCATACAACATTGAAACCGTCATGGCCGAAAAGATTGAAACTATTTTACGCCGTGGCGTGTTCAATACTCGTCCCAGAGATTTTTACGATACCTATATACTGACCACAACGCAGAAATTCGATAATGCGGTATTTGCTGATGCGTTAAGTGCAACTGCCAAGCATCGTGGCACTACAGAACAGATTGCAGATGTTCCTTCTATTCTTTACAACATCGAAGAAAGCCCGGAACTCAAAACAATGTGGGACAAGTATCGCAAGCAGTTTTCTTATGCGAAAGATATTACTTACGAACAAATTATGGATTCCATAAAGACTTTGCTCAAACCTGAATTATTCACGGAGCAATTTCTAACCTAAACCTTGCACCATGAATTGAAAAAATGATCCATGCAGCCATAACTTCTCTCAATTTGTCAGAAAAAAGGGTATAAAATCCCTATGACGAGTTTTTGAGCAATTATCATGCTGTCAAGGTCCATTGACGGTTGCTATTCCAGCTGTACATTCAGCTTACCTATTGCAGAAAGGGTGTCATAAAACTCTTCTTTATATGGACAACTGCTGCACAGCTTGAATGTGATATATCTTGCTGAACGGACTACTTTTGCAGCAATCTTCAGCAGTTTTAAACGAACGGTATCAATGCGTTGTTTCTGCATTTCTGCTGATAATACCAATCGTCTAAACCAATTAAATATGTTGTAGGCAAGAGCATGTACCTGGACTCTGTTTGCATTTACAATTCTGTTGTGACTGCTCACCGCAGAAAAATCAAAACCAGATTTGCTTTCTTTGATGAAGTTTTCCATCAGACCTCTTTTGCAGTAAAATTTGATAAGGTATTCTGGTGAGGAATCCATGTTTGTGACGATAAAGGTATACATGTAAACCATTTGGTTTTCTGGCTTCTCAACCTTGCACACAACGCGTCTTTCATAAGGCCATGGACCAGCTTTGTACATGAATTCACCGTAAACCACAGTGTAGTCTACCTTGTTATTTTGAGTCCGACTGGTAAGTGCATCTGCAAGAAACGACGCTTTTTCACGGAGAACCTTGTTTCCCTTCAGCCGGATGACATAGCTTGTTCCGTTTTCCTCACACTGTTTATAGAGATCAGGAGCTGCAAAACCACTATCGCCGCGAAGCAGGAGATGGATGGTTGGATAATCATTCACGATCACGGCTTTGCCGTGAATAATTCAGGTTTACTTTAAAAATGTGCAATTTCTGACATCTTTCCATTTGTAGCTATAAAAAATTTTCCCATATCAGAATCAAATAATAATGATTTCTCAGGCTTAAGCATATCCAGCTCTTCCGGTATACTCCTTGCAATAATAAAACTGTTTGAACTCAGGGAAAGCAAATCATGATTGCCTACAAAATATTGTCCTATTGCTCTCCAGAAATTTGCACCAAATGTCTGCATACTATATAAAACCAGATCCATCTCATCCTCAATATCTATCCCATAGATCATTTCAGCAACACGAATCAGAAATGTTTTCTCAATGCCTGATATAACTACAATTTGGCGGGATCCCAGATTGTAAACCATTTTCTGGCATATAACTTTTCCAAAGTCTTCACCTTGATAGTTTCTATTTATAATCTTCACATTTGCTGCAACATTGAGAAATGAAATCAAATTTGTATTGATCACATTTTTCAGCTGCTCTTCAAAATCACTATTGTATGAAGATATGGCTGAGATTCCTTTCCCTACAATTGCCATATCTTCTGTTATTATATGTTCCAAAAGCCATCCAATTCCTTCTCCCTCAAGTTCTGCTATCTCTTTTTTGCTGCATTCATTGCGCTTTACAATGTCTGCTTTTTTTTTCAGCAGCATATTATAAAACTCGTCATGCAGCATCTTATGAAATTCATAACCGGCATAACCTATCTCCCGCATATATATTTCTTCACTCTTTGCATGCCTTTTAAAATATCTAAGCATATATTCCAGAGTTTCATTCATAAGGAATAACCGGTACTTCGCATCATCTCCTCTCTCCATTACTCTATTATAAATCTGATCTGATATCCGAAACAATTCTTTATGCTCTTCATCAAGTTTATCTATGCCCATAAGATAATTTTTACTCCATTTGATCATTTTGTCGTCTCCCTTCATGTTTTTATACTGTCAATATGCCTGTATTATCCAATTTTGCAGTTAACGCTTTAACCATTATATCATTCCCATTTTACATTTTCAACACGCGAACTTTACATTTTTAATGAAATATAAAAAGCGCCTCCCGGATTCAGAATATATTCATTCTGTTCCAAGAGACGCACTCACTGTCTTTTTATAAAAATGACTACTTATCCTGAATTATTCACGGAGCAATTTCTAACCTAAACCTTGCACCATGAATTGAAAAAATGATCCATGCAGCCATAACTTCTCTCAATTTGTCAGAAAAAAGGGTATAAAATCCCTATGACGAGTTTTTGAGCAATTATCATGCTGTCAAGGTCCATTGACGGTTGCTATTCCAGCTGTACATTCAGCTTACCTATTGCAGAAAGGGTGTCATAAAACTCTTCTTTATATGGACAACTGCTGCACAGCTTGAATGTGATATATCTTGCTGAACGGACTACTTTTGCAGCAATCTTCAGCAGTTTTAAACGAACGGTATCAATGCGTTGTTTCTGCATTTCTGCTGATAATACCAATCGTCTAAACCAATTAAATATGTTGTAGGCAAGAGCATGTACCTGGACTCTGTTTGCATTTACAATTCTGTTGTGACTGCTCACCGCAGAAAAATCAAAACCAGATTTGCTTTCTTTGATGAAGTTTTCCATCAGACCTCTTTTGCAGTAAAATTTGATAAGGTATTCTGGTGAGGAATCCATGTTTGTGACGATAAAGGTATACATGTAAACCATTTGGTTTTCTGGCTTCTCAACCTTGCACACAACGCGTCTTTCATAAGGCCATGGACCAGCTTTGTACATGAATTCACCGTAAACCACAGTGTAGTCTACCTTGTTATTTTGAGTCCGACTGGTAAGTGCATCTGCAAGAAACGACGCTTTTTCACGGAGAACCTTGTTTCCCTTCAGCCGGATGACATAGCTTGTTCCGTTTTCCTCACACTGTTTATAGAGATCAGGAGTTGCAAAACCACTATCGCCGCGAAGCAGGAGATGGATGGTTGGATAATCATTCAGGTACTCGTCGAGAATCGGCTGCAGGAAATCGGTTACACCGGTACAGGAATAAGCCGCTCCATCACGGAGTTGGATTTTTATCAGATCACCAGTGATTCTGTCATAACAGACGAGCGGATGGTAGCCATTACTCTGATAATGGAAGTTAAATGCCCTGCCTTCCTGTTTGCCGTATGCTGCGAGGAGCGTGGAATCCAGATCCAGGATCACGGCCTGAGGCATCTGGATGCTGTAGAGCCTTTTTCTGAGTATCCGGCTGATCTCCTGGAACTGCTTTAAAGTATCTTCATCCATGCGGTTAAAGAATCTTGATACGGTTGGCTGAGATGCTAATGCGGATTTTTCAAGTACAGCTTTAAAAACAGGATCATTGGTCAGTTCATCCGAAGCATCATCTTCGAAGTAACCGGCCATGATCATATATATCATCTGGAGAAGGTTATCCCTGTCCGTATGATATCGAAACACTGCAGAATCATTGGTCTTAAATGAACGGTTTCTGTATTATTTTGTTTAGTCGCATAAACTGATTATACCACGAACGCCGGGCTTTTCGAAGCTCGGCGTTTTGTGTTGGATATATAAAATGAGCTGCCGCACGTTAGTGCGACAGCCCCTTTTTTATTTCTGATAAGCAGCCCGCTCGCCGCCGATATATTTGAGCCGTGTTCTCGCACAGACAACATGGGCGGAGCCGATGGATTTGATGGTGGTGCGGACCGGAACGGCGACATGGCGCAGATGCATACCGATCAAGGTGTCACCGATATCGATCCCGGCGTGTGCCTGGATATATTCCACAGCGCATGGATGCTCGAATTCGTTCCATGCGGCGGTGGAGAAGGATCCGCCTGCCTTTAACTGCGGTTTTACATTGACCATCTCCAGGCCATATTTCGCAGCACATTCTTCCTCGACAATCAGGGCGCGGTTTAAGTGCTCACAGCACTGGGCGGCGAGGTAGAGACCGTGTTTCTTTGTCACATGGGAAAGGGCGGTAAAGACAGCCTGTCCGACTTCGCTGCTGGAGTAGCAGCCGATCGCGTGGGCAGCGATCTCGCTGGATGAGCAGCCCACCACCAGGATCTGCCCCGGTTTCATTGCGGCGGTATTGATCAGCTCCTCGGCGATCGCTTTTGTCTGTTCATAAATTAAGTCAAGGTCCACATCGACGGATGTGGCGATATCTGTTGCGCTCATAGTATTTCCCTCTTTTTGCAGAATGCCCGGAGACTGAAAATACTCCGGGCGGTATATGGTTTCATGGTTAAATGGATCCGGCGGTGCATGCCGCTGTCATGAGGAACATGTGAACTGGAATTTACTCGAAATGATATTTGTCGAGCAGAGCATGCTTCATATCCCAAAGCGGCTTGGAAAGATCCACATGGACCTCATGCGGGTTTACGAGACGTTTTGTCTCATCCCATAAGGTATTGAGCTCTTCCTTGCAGTATTTCTGGATATCCATGACCTTCGGGGAGTGGTAGACACACTCGCCGTCCTTGAATACCTGTACCGGAAGCTCACGCATCGTGTAGGTTCCGGGAGCGAGGAGTGTCTTTTTCCAAGTTGCCACCGGGTCGAAGAGCAGTAACGGTTCGTCCTCGTTGAAGGTCTCTCCCACGAGACAGATAATGTCCGCGATGACCTTGTGGCTGTCCTTTCCGTAGATACGGTAGGTGGTCTTGTTGCCCGGGTTTGTGATCTTCTCCTCGTTCTCGGAGAGCTTGATCTTCGGGATGAAGGTTCCAGTCTTCTTGTCCATGATCGCCGCGAGCTTATAAACACCGCCGAAGGACGGGCAGTCCTTGGAGGTGATCAGGTTTGTGCCGACACCCCAGGAGTTGATGGTTGCGCCCTGATTCTTTAAGCTTGTGATCAGGGTCTCATCGAGATCGTTGGATGCGGAGATCACAGCGTCCGTGAAACCTTCCGCATCGAGCATTTTTTTCGCCTCTTTGGAGAGATAAGCGAGGTCTCCGCTGTCCATACGGATTCCGTAGAAGGTAAGCGGGATTCCCTCGGCGCGCATCTCCTTGAATACCTGGATCGCATGCGGGATACCCGAATTTAAGGTGTCGTAAGTGTCGACTAACAGGATACATGCAGTCGGATAGAGTCTCGCGTAGGTGCGGAAGGCGGTGAGCTCATCCGGGAAACTCATGATCCAGCTGTGGGCATGGGTTCCTTTTACCGGGACATCGAACATCTGGCCGCAGAGCACGTTGGAAGTACCGATACAGCCGGCGATCATAGCGGCTCTCGCACCGTAGATTCCGGCATCCGGACCCTGGGCACGTCTTAAACCGAACTCCATGACTCCGTCTCCGCGGGCTGCATGGACGATCCGGGAAGTCTTTGTTGCGATCAGGCTCTGGTGGTTGATGATATTTAAGATCGCGGTCTCAACAAGCTGGGCCTGCATGATCGGGGCGATGACCTTTACGAGCGGTTCTCTCGGGAATACGACAGTTCCTTCCGGGATCGCGTAGATATCACCGGTGAATTTAAAGGTGGAGAGGTACTCCAGAAAATCTTCCCCGAAGAGTCCTGTGGTGCGGAGATAATCGATATCTTCCTTATCAAAGTGTAAATTTTCGATGTATTCGACAACCTGCTCTAAGCCGGCCGTGATGGCAAATCCGTTTCCATCCGGATTTGTGCGGTAGAATGCGTCGAAGATGACAGTCTCATTTGCATCCTTTGCATGAAAGTAACCCTGCATCATGGTCAGCTCGTAGAGATCTGTAAGCAGCGTCAGGTTTCGTTCGCTCATAATGTTTCTCCTTAAATTTCTCCGCGGTAAGTGTCAGCGGAATATTAAACGCAGCAGTCCGGAACGTATAAAAATGCCGGACGATAACGACAGCTTAAGTGCGGTTCACCCCAAAAGAACCGGGCGGCTGTCAAACGTGTTGTGGTTGATTATATCAGTTCTTGTGCGAAAAGGCAAATTGCGTGTTAAAAAAGTAACGAACACTTCAAAAGAACGTAAAATGTGCCTAAAAAGTTAAGAAAGAAAACAGGAAGACGGCATCAATATGGAAAGATTTCGCAACTCCCGAGGGATTCCCTTGACTTTTAAATACCTTATTACTATAATTATTTTGATACCAAGGTCAAAAGGTCGGAAATCTGATGCAAGCTTGCTTGCAAGAGGATTTTTGACCTTGGGACCCGCCTAAAACATGAATAAGTAGCCATTTTTCGTAGAAAA
>ENA-OVGM01000314-OVGM01000314.1-human-gut-metagenome-genome-assembly--contig:-NODE-314-length-53134-cov-17.743797_pt1 | contig 53134 bp, 55 predicted proteins | sample MGYA00237773_ERZ505425 | MGnify/ENA primary metagenome ERZ505425 (study PRJEB26158, sample SAMN06016407) | human gut metagenome | biome: human gut; feature: ankylosing spondylitis patient; material... | reverse complement strand
ATTAAAGTGCGGTCATTTTTAACCGCACTTTTTAGTTTTTCTAATAAGTTTTGTGAAAAATACGGGCTATCGCAAGGCACAAACAGTACAAAATCCGTTTTAGCTTGTTCGAGCGCTGTCAGCATACCGCTCAATGGCCCCTGAAAATCGGGCAATTCATCTGAAAATACAGGAAAACCCCATTGTGCATATTCCGCATGGTGACGATTAGCATTAATTGAAATATCAATCACTTGAGGTTGTAAGCGTTCAATCACATGGCTAATTAATGGTTTATTTTGTAAAAGCTGCAAGCCTTTATCTGCCCCATTCATTCTCCGTGCCTTTCCACCCGCTAAAATAACCGCACTTATTGTGTATTCCATATTTTCTTATTGCCTTATTTGAAGTATGATCTAGCCTTATTCTTCTCCATTTAAAAGGAAATAGCAATGAAATGTAAGCGTTTAAATGAAGTATTGGAACTTTTACAACCTTATTGGTCTAAAGACCCAGATCTGAGCTTGCTACAAATTTTGCAAAAAATTGCTGATGAAGCAGGTTTTGATAAACCCGTAGCAGAATTATCTGATGAAGTGATTATTTATCATTTAAAAATGCACGGCACAGATAAACTTGAGCCAATTCCAGGCATCAAAAAAGATTATGAAGAAGATTTTAAAACCGCATTGTTAAAAGCGCGCGGAATTATTAAATAAGGAAAACAAATGAAAAAATTTTTATTTTTACTCAGTGCTTTATTTTCATTTAACGCATTCGCAGCTAATTTAGAAGAAGGTAAACAATACGTTCAAGTGGGTCAAACCGCTTCTGCACAGCCTGAAGTGATTGAATTTTTCTCTTTCTACTGCCCGCATTGCTATGCCTTTGAAATGGAATACCACATTCCAAAACAAGTTGCAGAAAGCTTACCAAAAGGCACTGAATTTAAACAATATCATGTTAACTTCTTAGGTCGTCAATCTGAAAACCTCACTCGCGCATGGGCATTAGCGATGGCACTTGGTGCAGAAAGCAAAGTGAAAGCGCCTTTATTCGAAGCTGCACAACAAGATAAATTAAGCTCAATGGACGATATTCGTAAAATCTTCATTGATAACGGTGTGACTGCTGAACAATTTGATAACAACATCAACAGCTTTGCTGTAAACGGTTTAGTGAATAAACAAGTGAATGCGGCTGAGCAGTTTAAAGTACATGGCGTACCTGATTTCTATGTAAATGGCAAATATCGTGTAAACCCTGAAGGCTTAAATTACGACGATTTCGTCAAAGATTATGTAGAAACCGTGAAAGGTTTATTGCAAAAATAAAAAAAAATTGGTTTAATGCCTGCCGTTTTTAAATATAAAGAAGAGAGATGATTATGGCTGCTAGTTTCAGTGTTACTCGTCGTTTTTTTGACGACAAAAACTACCCACGCGGATTTTCCCGTCACGGTGATTATACAATCAAAGAATCCCAAGTATTAGAGCAATATGGTCAAGCGTTTAAAGCATTAGATTCAGGCGAGCGCAAGCCAGCGACAAAAGAAGAAAAAGAATTTGTTGCTTTTTGCCGTGGTGAACGTGCACCGGAAACTTTCTTCGAAAAAACCTGGAATAAATATCGTACTCGCATTAACACAACAAAACGTGTTTACACCTTATCAGGTGATGTGAGCGAAGCGGCTTCTGGCGGCGAAGATTATTCTGGCGAATAATACATTTTAAAAGGCAGGCAGAAGCTTGCCTTTTGCTTTTTTACTCAATCCCCATGCTTGCCAAGGGCTGTGGGATATTTATCATTCAAACGTAAATATCAATGCAACTACCCATTTCCCAATATACCGAACTCCTGCGAAAAAAGACTGAAAAACTGACCGCACTTTTGCAGCCCTTTAACGCCCCAGAAATAGCCGTGTTTGATTCGCCAACCAACCATTATCGGATGCGTGCAGAATTTCGTATTTGGCATGATAAAGGCGATTTTTATCACATTATGTTTGATCAAAGCACCTTGCAGCGCTATCGAGTGGATGAGTTTCCAATTGCCAGCGAACTGATCAATCGCATGATGAAAGCCTTATTGCCGTTGTTAAAAACGCAGGAAGTGCTTCATAAAAAACTGTTTCAAATTGATTATTTGAGCACGCTTAGCAATAAGATTATTGTAAGTCTGCTTTACCACAAGCAACTCACGGAAGAATGGCAAAGCGCTGCAGCAAACCTAAAAGGTGAATTACAACAACTTGGTTTTGATGTGCAGCTGATTGGTCGTGCGAGTAAACAAAAAATTTGTTTGGAACAGGATTTTGTCGATGAAGTGTTACCGGTGAAAGGGCGTAATTATGTTTATCGCCAAGTAGAAAATAGTTTCACTCAGCCAAATGCAGCTGTAAATTGTAAGATGTTGGAATGGGCGATTGATTGCACTCAAGGTTCTCAGGGCGATTTATTAGAGCTGTACTGCGGTAACGGCAATTTCTCTATCGCCCTTGCACAAAACTTCCGTAAAGTCCTTGCTACCGAAATAGCCAAGCCATCCGTTGTGGCTGCACAATTTAATATTGCGGAAAATGGCATAAATAATCTGCAAATTATCCGTATGTCGGCAGAAGAGTTTACCCAAGCAATGAATGGCGTACGTGAATTTAATCGCTTAAAAGGCATTGATTTAAAATCCTATCAATGCAATACGATTTTTGTTGATCCTCCACGAGCAGGGCTTGACCCTGACACGGTAAAACTGGTGCAAAATTACGATCGTATTTTGTATATTTCCTGCAACCCACATACCCTTTGTGAGAATTTGCAAACCCTAAGCCAAACCCACCGCATTGAAAAAGCGGCGCTGTTTGATCAATTCCCTTACACAGATCATATGGAAAGCGGCGTATGGCTGGTGAGAAAATAAAAATTCAACTGCTTGCCAAAGCGGGAACATTGTCAGAATTGACCGCACTTTGTGCCCCTCTTGGTATCGAACATTGTACTGAAAGTCCGCTTGCATTGGTGAAAATGGAAACTCATCTCGCCTTGCGTAAGCTAGATGAGCCCAAATTAGGCGATGTGTTTGTAGATTTCGTAGCTGGTGCGATGGCACATCGTCGTAAATTCGGCGGTGGACGTGGCGAAGCTGTTGCCAAAGCTGTAGGCATTAAGGGAACGGAATTGCCGAGCGTAATTGATGCCACAGCAGGACTCGGTCGAGATGCCTTTGTTTTAGCCTCTATCGGTTGCCAAGTACGTTTGGTGGAACGTCATCCGGTGGTATATTTGTTATTACAGGATGGACTCAACCGCGCCTATCGGGATGCAGAAATAGGCGAAATGATGCAGCAAAATATGCAATTATTGGACGTTCATCATATTGCCGAACTCAATCCAAAAACAGAGAGTGCCGATGTGGTGTATTTAGATCCAATGTATCCGCACAAGCAAAAATCTGCCCTAGTCAAAAAAGAAATGCGTGTATTCCAACATTTGGTTGGTGCGGATTTGGATGCCGATGAGCTCTTGACACCTGCGCTACAATTAGCCCGTAAACGCGTGGTGGTAAAACGTCCTGATTATGCGGAATTCTTAGCGGAAAAAGCGCCCCATGTTAGTCGTGAAACCAAAAATCACCGCTTTGATATTTATATGGGAGAAGCACAATGCTAAAAGAAAGTGCTGTTGTGATGAGCTATGATTCAGAAACGGGGCTTGCTAAAGTTAAATGTCAGTCACAAAGCGCCTGTGGAGCTTGTTCGGCTAGAGAAGCCTGTGGAACAGCTTCCCTGTCAGAACTCAATGGAAAACGAGGCGAACATATCTTCACACTCGAAACCATTACGCCACTACGTACAGGTCAAATGGTAGAAATCGGTCTAGAAGAAAAATCCATGTTATTTTCAGCATTGTTCATGTATATCGTGCCGCTTTTCACTCTATTGATTGCAACATTGCTTTCTAGCTATATCAGTGAAAATGAACTCATTCGTGCGATTTTAATCTTTATTTTGACAGCACTTTCCTTTGTGATGGTTAAGCGTTATACCCGAAAACTCGGCCGACAAACGGAATTTCAGCCTGTTTTGCTGAGAGTTTTATCCTAAATAAAAAGAGCGGTTAAAAACAAATTAATTTTCAACCGCGCTTTTATACTTTAAGCTTATTACGACTCGAAAGGCCTACATGAAGATGTAGGCTTCTCTTTTTTAATTTGCTTGTGATTTTTTAAGGTCAAATTTGTAAGAAACAAAACCATACAATGTCCAACCGATAAAGGTCACAATTGAACCATATAACATCGCTTGTTCACCTGCTGCATAAAGGGCATAGATACTATAGAGTGAACCGATAAAGGCAACAAAGACGGTTGTTTTATATTTTTGTGGCGCAACATTTTCCGCTTTCAATAACACAGCAAGTGCAGCCATTGAGAGCAAGTATGGAATAACGTTTGTTACTACCGCTAAATCCACCAACACATTGAATTGTTTATTTAATGATGGACTAATTGTCATCAAAGAAAGTAAAGTTTGTAATGCAGTAATGGTCACCATACCAACGATTGGTGCATCTTTACTGGTAACTTTTTTGAAGAATGCTGGGAAATAACCTTCTTCTGCTGAAGATTTAAATACTTGGGCAATCGTGAACTGCCAGCCTAATAATGAACCAAAGCAAGACATCACCATTAAGCCCATGATGACTTTACCGATTGTTTCATCAAACATATGAGCAAAGGCTAAACCGAATGGCGCTGTTGAATTAGCGAGTTCAAGGTTAGGTACAATACCTGCGATCACGTTAGTTGAAACGATATAAATTACCGCTGCCCCTAAAGTACCACCAAGTACTGCGATTGGTACGTTTTTCTCTGGATTTTCAACAGCATCTGCGTTTGCACAAGCTGATTCTAATCCTAAGAACGCCCATAATGTCATTGAAATAGATACACCGATCGCTTCAAAAGTAGGTACATTGTGTGGGTTCCAAGAATTTACATACATTGTACCATCAAACCATTTCCAACCGATGATTGAAATACCTACCACAGGAATGATTACACCCCAAATGGTGAATGAACTGATGTTACCGGTGATTCTTGCACCACCAAAATTAAGAACGGTTGCAAGCCAAAGGGTGAAGATGGTCCACAATGCGATAGAAAGTGGAGAAAGGGTTGCACCAAGGAACTCTGAACCATAACCCACAGCAGAAATTGCGATTGCTGTATTGGCAATAACTAATGATACACCGTAAGTGTAGTTTGCCATGAAGTTACCGGCTTTACCGAAAGAGTATTCCGCATAACCACCCATACCACCAGATTTTTTACTAAACATACCGCATTGTGCGAATGCATAAGCTAAGGCTGTTGAACCAACGGCTGTTACAAGCCAAGAAACGATGGAAATAGTCCCAATTTCGGCTAATTTGGTCGGTAACATAATAATACCGGAACCCATCATATTAACCATGGTAAGAATGGTGAGTTGTACCACACCAATTTTATTACTTTTAGCACTCATAATTTATACTCCTACAAGTGCGGTCAAAAAATCAGATGTTTTTAACCGCACTTTTTTGTTTGTGCTGAGAGGGTTATGAGGAAAAACCTCATAACTTCACTTTATTAATAGTCAGTTAAAACATAGCCATATGCACGAGTACGTCCATCAGGGTCTTTTTGTAAGTAAACCCCTTGGATTTCAGGTGCGAAGCCAGGTAATGTGTTAATACCTTCTTCTAATGCAAGGAAGTATTTTTGTGCAGTTGAACTCCATCTTTCTCCTGGAACCACACATAACACACCTGGAGGATAAGGTAACGCACCTTCCGCAGCTACACGACCAACAATGTCTGTTAATGGAACAAGTTCAACTTTGTTACGAACGAATTCAATATTCGCATCGTGTGGATTTAACGCATATTCCGGTAATGTTGCTTTACGGAATAGGTCTTTTTGAAGTTGTTTTACATTGCGGCTTACATAAAGGTCATGCATTTCTTGGCATAATTGACGGATGGTATAGCCTTTGTAACGGTCTTCATTGTTTTTATACACAGTTGGCAATACATCTTTTAATAAAGAGTCTTGTTTAATGTGTTTTTCAAACAAGGCGATTTGAGCAACCAAAGTTTGCATTTTGGTGAGGGTTTCTGCCGGAGTGAGCAAGAATAAGATTGAGTTCAAGTCACATTTTTCCGGAATAATACCGTTTTCACGTAAGTAGTTTGCAAGAATAGTTGCTGGTACACCAAATTTTTCATATTCACCGGTTTCTAAGCTAATACCTGGAGTGGTAAGCAAGAATTTACATGGGTCAACGAAGTATTGTTCATCAGCATAGCCTTCAAATTTATGCCATGTATCTGTTGGGTGGAATTTGAAGAATTCGAGATTAGTTGCAATTTCTTCTGTGTCATAATCTTGCCATTTTTTACCTTTAATTGTGGTTGGAATAAATGGACGAATTAATTCACAGTGATTTAATACTAATTTACGTGCTTCGATACCTACTTTCACACATTCATGCCATAAACGACGACCTGCTTCACTACCTTGAATTTTCGCATTCACATCTAATGCCGCAAATAATGGATAGAACGGACTGGTTGACGCATGTAACATAAAGGCGTTATTGAAACGTTTGTGGTTTACATAACGATCTTGACCTTTAATGTGTTTATCTTTTTTGTGAATTTGTGAAGTTTGTGAGAAACCTGCTTGTTGTTTATGAACAGATTGGGTCACTAAAATACCTGGGTCGTTTTCATTTAATTCAAGCAATAATGGAGAGCAGTCTTTCATCATTGGAATGAATTGTTCATAACCTACCCATGCAGAGTCGAATAAGATGTAGTCACAAAGATGACCAATTTTATCTACCACTTGACGTGCGTTATAAATTGTACCGTCATAAGTACCTAATTGAATAACTGCTAAACGGAATGGACGTTTTTGGTTTAATTTTTCAGGTGCGACTTCTTTAATTAATGATTTCAAATAATCTTCTTCGAAGCAGTGACTGTCGATACCACCAATGAAACCAAATGGGTTACGTGCAGTTTCTAAGTAAATTGGGGTTGCACCCGCTTGAATTAATGCACCATGGTGGTTTGATTTGTGGTTATTACGGTCAAATAACACTAAATCGCCCGGAGCTAATACAGCATTTAACGCAACTTTGTTTGAAGAAGATGTACCATTTAATACGAAGTAAGTTTTATCTGCATTGAATACTTGAGCCGCATATTTTTGTGCATCACAAGCTGCACCTTCGTGAATTAACAAGTCACCTAATTTCACGTCAGCATTACAAATATCTGAACGGAAAATGTTTTCACCATAGAAGTCATAAAGGAAGCGACCAGCTGGATGTTTACGGTAGTATTGACCACCTTGGTGTCCCGGACAGTCAAAAGCAATATTACCCATTTCTACATATTCACTTAACATTTTGAAGAATGGAGGTAACATTTTTTCTTCATAAAGTCTTGCAGCAGTTTCGATTTGACGGCTATAAAGCTTAATGTCATAACCATTTAAATCTTGAATATGATAAATAGCATCATAGAATTTCGGATCAACTTGTTCTTCTTCAGTTTGAACAACAAATACTGGGATACCAAAATTTGTTGCTTGAATACGTTCAAGGTATTCACCGACATCTCCTGCTGTCAACACAATAGCGGCAACATCAGTAAAGTCTGTTTTGGTAATTTCAACTAATTCTCTATTTGTAGAGAAATATTGTTCAACTTTTGGACTATATGCAATTTTTAAGTTTGGCATAATAAACTCCTTTTATTTATTTTTTTGACGTAAAGTTACCCTGCGTTATTAAAATTAATAGCGCAATAGATTTATTTAGAATAAAACAACCCGATCTAGTTTTTTATATAAAAAAACTAAAGTAAGAATTTTTTATTTTAAATTAAATAAGATTAAGTTAATTTCACAAAATATTTCTTGCCTGTTCTAGACAATACAAAAATATTCAGAAATTAATCTGTGGAGACTCTCCAAACAGAGAGAACAACTCTGTTTAGAGAGCCGTGTTGGATGGTTTGTTTTGAGAAGCAAATACTGAATATGAGAAGCAAGAACGATGCGATGGCATCATAATATGACGTGTACGACGGATATGCGCCATCAAAGAACGACCTTTTATCGGATTAAACCGTAAAAGTCTCAATACTTTCGTATGGACGTATCTGTGTATATATGTACGAAGTAGCATAGAAAAATTTCCTCTTTCTATCTAAACTAACCTTAGTTGGGTATATTCTCTGCTTGTGTAAATATCATGTCAATAATATTTTTCAAAAAATGTGATCATTATCAAAAAATAAATTGAATTTTTCACATAAAAATAAAACCACAAAAAGTATGGAAATAAATTATTCTTAAAATAGATGATTAATAAATGTACTCATTTATCGAGATCTTTACTAAGCTAAACTCGCTACCATGACTGCTTTAATCGTATGCATACGGTTTTCTGCCTGGTCAAAGGCAATATTCATCGGCGACTCAAATACCTCTTCAGTCACTTCAATGCCGTTTGCTAATTCAGGATACTTTTCAGCAATTTGGCGACCCACTTTGGTTTCGCTATTATGGAATGCAGGTAAACAGTGCATGAATTTTACTTTTGGATTACCTGTACGCTTCATGAGTTCAGGCGTTACTTGATAAGGAAGTAATAACTTAATACGTTCTCCCCAAGCTTCTAATGGTTCACCCATTGAAACCCAAACATCAGTATGCACAAAATCAACGCCGCTTACAGCTTTATCGATATCTTCCGTTACAGTAATCCGCGCACCGCTTTCTTTAGCAAAACCTTTACACATTTCAATAAAACTGGCTTCAGGTAATAGAGCCTTAGGGCCACAAATTCGCACATCCATCCCTAGTTTTGATCCAATTAGTAAAAGAGAATTCCCCATGTTATTGCGTGCGTCACCAATATACACATAACTTATTTGATGAAGTGGCTTGTCACAATGCTCAATCATCGTGAGAACATCCGCGAGCATTTGTGTAGGATGAAACTCATCCGTTAAACCATTAAACACCGGCACACCTGCATAATCCGCAAGTTCTTGCACGGTACTTTGTTTAAAGCCCCGATATTCAATCGCATCATACATTTTCCCAAGAACTCGAGCTGTATCCTTCATGCTTTCTTTATGTCCAATCTGAGAGGAGTTTGGATCAATGTAAGTCACTCTAGCACCTTGATCATAAGCAGCGACTTCAAAGGCACAACGAGTACGCGTTGATGTCTTTTCAAAAATAAGTGCGATATTTTTACCTTTAAGCTGAGGTTGCTCTGTTCCTGCATATTTCGCACGTTTCAAATCACGTGATAAATCTAACAAATAATTAATTTCGCGTTCTGAATGATGAACAAGACTCAATAGGTGTCTATTTTTAAGATTAAAAGCCATAGCGATCTCCTTATCGGATGCCATTAATAAATGCAGGCTACCTTACTATGAATGACTTAATTTCTATTGGATTGGATAGCCTATTTTTGTCCCAAATGCGGAGTTTTGCAACAAAATTCAATCCTTTATTTTGTGATGCTCATCACACTTCATCCCAGAACTTTATATTGCACTTTCTTTATATATAAAAGAGATTTAAAATCCCGTCGATTCTCACACAACAGGAGCACATATGATCAACAGAAGAGATTTCATCCAACTTGGCGCAAGCAGCATTTTAGCGTTGAGTGCGAGCCGTTTTGCTTTTGCGAAAAGCGACACACAAGTCGATTTACGTATCGTAGCAACGACCGATATTCACAGTTTTTTAACTGACTTCGATTACTACAAAGATGCACCTACTGAGAAATTCGGTTTTACCCGTGCAGCAAGCTTGATTCGTCAGGCGCGTCAAGAGGTGAAAAACAGCGTTTTAGTTGATAACGGTGACTTAATCCAAGGTAACCCAATTGCTGACTATCAAGCCGCGAAAGGTTATAAAGAAGGCAAACCAAACCCTGCTGTAGATTGCTTAAATGCAATGCACTATGAAGTAGGGACATTAGGTAACCACGAATTTAACTATGGCTTAGATTATTTAGCCGATGCGATTAAACAAGCGAAATTCCCAATCATCAATGCCAACGTAGTAAAAGTCGGTACCGAAGAGCCCTATTTCACACCTTATGTGATTCAAACCAAAGAAGTGGTAGATAGCCAAGGTAAAAAGCACAAACTAAACATTGGTTATATCGGTTTTGTACCACCACAAATTATGGTGTGGGATAAAGCAAATTTACAAGGCAAAGTTGAAACGCGCGATATCGTGAAAACCGCACAAAAATATGTGCCAGAAATGAAACAAAAAGGCGCCGATATTATTGTGGCACTTGCTCACACAGGCCCATCAGATGAGCCATATCAAGAAGGTGCAGAAAACTCAGCATTCTACCTTGCTGATGTACCACACATTGATGCGATTGTTTTCGGTCACTCTCACCGTTTATTCCCAAACAAAGAGTTCGCTAAATCACCAAATGCAGATATTGCTAAAGGCACCGTAAAAGGCGTGCCTGAAAGTATGGCGGGCTACTGGGCAAACAACATCAGTGTGATTGACTTAACCCTCGCTCAACACAACGGCAAATGGTTAGTGGCTGATGGTAAAGCGGTACTTCGTCCAATTTACGATGCAGAAAACAAAAAAGCGACCACAGAAAGTGATGCCGAATTGACCGCACTTTTAAAACCTGTGCATGAAGCCACCCGTGAATTTGTGGCACAGCCAATCGGTAAAGCGACCGATAACATGTACAGCTACTTAGCGTTAGTGCAAGATGACCCAACCATTCAAATTGTGAACCAGGCACAAAAAGCTTACGTTGAAAAAGTGGCACCAAGTGTTGCAGCAATGGCGGGCTTACCAATTTTAAGTGCGGGCGCACCGTTTAAAGCAGGCGGACGTAAAAATGACCCTACTGGCTATACAGAGGTGAACAAAGGTGAATTAACCTTCCGTAACGCAGCAGACTTATATCTCTATCCAAATACCTTAGTTGTGGTCAAAGCAACCGGTGAAGAATTGAAAGAATGGTTAGAATGTAGCGCAGGTATGTTTAAACAAATCGATCCAACAAGTGACAAACCACAATCGTTACTTGATTGGGACGGCTTCCGTACTTATAACTACGATGTGATTGACGGCGTAAATTATGAATTCGACCTGACTCAACCACCGCGTTATGACGGCGAATGTAAATTGATTAACCCGAACTCACACCGTGTGGTGAATTTAACCTACCAAGGTAAACCGGTTGATCCAAAAGCAGAATTCTTGATTGCGACTAACAACTATCGCGCTTACGGTAACAAATTCCCAGGCACAGGTGATGCGCATATCGTTTACGCTTCTCCTGATGAAAACCGCCAAATTCTTGCGGATTACATCAAAGCAGAAAGCGAAAAAAATGGTCATGTAAACCCAAGTGCGGATAAAAACTGGCGTTTTGCACCGATTAAAGGTAACGATAAATTAGATGTGCGTTTTGAAACCTCGCCAAGCGAACAAGCAGCGAAATTTATTCAAGACAATGCGCAATACCCAATGAAGAAAGTCGGCACCGATGAAGTGGGATTTGCGGTATATCAAATCGATTTATCGAAATAACAAAAAAGGGCGTGCTCAGCACGCCCTACTTATTTCAAAGTGCGGTCAATTTTGACCTTATTTTTCTTCTTTTGGAAGTCTGATTAAGGAAAAGATCAAGCCGCCCCAAATCACAAAAAGCGCCACAATCATCATTGTAATTGCAATACTTGTCATCTTTATTCTCCTTTTTCTTCAAGCTTGAAGTTGTCTTCATTTTTCCATTTTAAACGAGAAAGAATGAATGAAACCACGACAAGCGAAATTGCCATACCCCAACCAAAGATATTTACGAACCAACTTGGATAACCTTCGTAGCCTTCTGTAAATACTTTCGCACCTTCACTGAATAACATAAAGGCAAGAATACCCGTGGTGATGACAATGCATAAACGCCATAGGAAACCGACTTTGAATGAAGAGCTTTGATTTAAGTGGTTGCCTAATAAGCCTAGTTTTTCATTTGCAACAATCACAATTAATGAAACAAATGCCACTGCTACAATACCGAAGTAGTTCACGAATTTATCGAATACATCAAGCATTGGTAAGCCCGTTGTGGTACCAAATAAAATGACCGATACTACCATCATTGGTAAACCAACAACAAAGGTCGCTTTTGCTCGACGTAAACGGAGTTTATCTTGAATCGCTGAAATGATTACTTCAATAACAGAGATAAATGAGGTTAATGCCGCAAAAGTTAATGAACCGAAGAACAATACTCCTAATACTTCACCGAATGGTGCTTTATTAATAATGGTTGGGAATGCAAAGAAGGCTAAACCAATACCACCTTTTGCTACTTCGCTCACTTCTACACCTTGTGCGGTTGCGATGAAACCTAATGCCGCAAAGACACCAATACCTGCAAGTACTTCAAAACTTGAGTTCGCAAAACCAACAACTAAACCGCTACCTGTTAAATCTGAATCTTTTTTCAAGTACGATGCATACGTAATCATAATCCCGAAACAGATGGAAAGAGAGAAGAAGATTTGACCGTAAGCCGCAATCCACACGCTCGGATTAGAGAGTTTTGACCAGTCTGGTGTAAATAGTGCGTTTAAGCCTTTTTCTGCACCTGGTAAGAATAAAGAATAAACGACCAACGCCACAAACATCACAACTAAAACAGGCATTAAGATATCTGAAGATTTAGAAATCCCTTTTTGAATACCTAAAGAAAGGACGCCTAATGCCACTAGCCATACTGCGATTAATGGGCCAGTTATCATGCCTACAAACTCAAAGCTCACACCATTGCTGATATCACCCATTTTTAAGAATTCGTGTAGGAAGAAATCAATTGGTTGATCGCCCCAAGCAGAATTAAGTGAGAAGTAGGTATAGCTTGCTGCCCAACCTAATACCACAGCATAGTAAAGACCGATGATGACATTCACCATCACCTGCCACCAACCAAACACTTCAAAGTGTGGGTTAAAACGACGATAAGAAAGTGGTGCACCACCACGATGGCGATGACCGATTGCATAATCTAAGAAAAGTAATGGAATACCGGCGGTTAAAAGTGCAATAAGATAAGGGATAATAAATGCACCGCCCCCGTTTTCATAAGTGGTGTAAGGGAAACGCCAAATGTTTCCTAAACCAACGGCGGATCCAATTGCCGCCATAATAAATGCTTTCCGACCAGAGAAGGTCTCACGCTTTGCGTTTGACTGCGTCATATTAAGTTCCTTTTTAATGAAGAAAGATTTCAATATAATGAATTCTAAAACCGAGTCAAGGACTTGGTTTAAAGAGTGGTTAAAAAAGTGAATTTTTTTTAAAATTTACTGTCTAAAGGCCGAATTTAATCTCTATTAACAACCAAAAGGAAACATTTATGGATCTCAACAGCATTTTAAATCAAGTTTTAGATGTGGCTAAAAACTCTGCAAGCAAACTTGAAACTGGTAACCAAACTATCGACTCTATTACAAAAGTAGGTGGTGGTGCAGCGTTAGGCGGTATCTTATCGATGATTTTAGGCCGTAGCGGTGGTGCCAGCTTAGCAAAATTAGGCTCACTTGCCGTTTTAGGTAACCTTGCTTATCAAGCTTACCAAAACTATCAAAAATCCCAACAAAGCAGCCAACCAAACATCTCAGAAAATGCGTTTGATGTATTAAATTCATCAAGCCATGTCGATGCAGGCGAATTAATTTTACGCACCATGATCGCAGCTGCGGCAGCTGATGGTGAAATTACTGAAGATGAAAAACAAACTATTGCAAACGAAGCGGGTAACAACCCTGAATTAGCACAATGGCTTGCACAAGAAATCCAAAATCCAATTTCTATCAACGAAATTGCACGTCTTGTAGGTAACGATACTGCACTTGCAAGCAATGTATACTTAGCGGCTCGTTTAGTAAGCAAAGATTTATCTCGCAAAGAAATCATTTTCTTAGCTGACTTAGCACAAGCGTTAGGTTTAGACGATGCGCTTGTTGAACAATTAGAAAAACAAGCAGGCTTCTAATTTTACGCACAGAAAACATCACGTTTGCTGACCGCACTTTTCATTCAAAAACACGATAATGCTTGTTATCGTGTTTTTTTCATTGGTTTTTTCGCGAAAACCTAACCAAAGGCGAAAAATTCCGCTACAATGCTGAACTTCAGTGTTTATAAAATTATTCAATAATCATAAAAACGGGAAGCAACATGACAGGCGCACAACTCATTATCCAATGTTTAAAAGCGCATGGCGTAACCGATCTTTTCGGCTACCCAGGCGGGGCAATCATGCCAACCTATGATGCCATCTATGACTCAGGTCTTGACCATCTCCTTTGTCGTAATGAACAAGGTGCTGCAATAGCCGCGATTGGTTATGCGCGCTCTACTGGCAAAGTCGGCGTTTGCGTAGCAACCTCTGGTCCAGGTGCCACCAATTTAATTACCGGTTTAGGTGATGCCTTTGCTGACTCTGTGCCACTCGTGGCATTTACTGGCCAAGTGGCCGCCCCTCTTATCGGTACCGATGCTTTCCAAGAAGCCGATGTTTTAGGTTTATCTCTTGCTTGCACCAAGCACAGCTACATTGTGCAATCCATTGAAGAACTCCCCGAAATTATTGCCTCTGCTTTCCAAATTGCACAAAGTGGCAGACCAGGTCCAGTTCTCATTGATGTGCCTCGCAACATCCAAGTGAGCGATGTACCAGAACATATCAAACCCATTGTAAAACCAACCGTAAAACCAACCGCACTTTCAGAATTAAAATTAGCTGAAGCAAAAGCGTTATTGTCGCAAGCGAAAAAACCGGTGCTTTATGTGGGTGGCGGTGTAGGCATGGCGAAAGCCACACAAGCAGTCAAAAAATTCCTACAAATTACCAAAATGCCATCTGTTTCGACATTGAAAGGTTTAGGCTCAATTGACCCAACCGATCCCGTTTATATGGGCATGATTGGTATGCATGGCACAAGAGCCGCAAATGTTGCCGTACAAGAATGTGATTTATTGTTAGTGTGCGGGGCGCGTTTTGATGACCGTGTGACCGGTAAATTAGACAGTTTTGCACCACACGCGAAAGTGATCCATTGTGATATTGATGCAGCAGAAATCAACAAACTTCGTGTAGCAAATGTCGCCCTTCAAGGTGATTTAATTCAAGCCTTAGAGGCTTTAAGTATCCCGCTTGAGATTGATGATTGGCGAGCACACATTCAAGCATTGAAAGCTAAACTCGATTTCACTTATATTGCCAATGCAGGCAACCGACCGATTGACCCTTGGTCGTTGCTCAACACGCTTTCTCAGCGTAAACCACAAAATGCGGTGATTTGTACCGATGTGGGCCAACACCAAATGTGGTCTGCACAACATATGCGCCATTTCGCACCAGAAAACTATATTACCTCCGCGGGTTTCGGCACCATGGGATTTGGTTTGCCTGCGGCGGTAGGCGCGAAAAAAGCTCGTCCTCACGATGAAGTGATTTTAGTGACGGGTGATGGTTCATTGATGATGAACATTCAGGAATTAGGCTCAATCAAACGCGGTAAATTACCGGTGAAAATTTTGCTGTTAGATAACCAACGCCTTGGTATGGTGCGTCAATGGCAAGACCTTTTCTGGAACAAACGCCGTTCAGAAACCATTTTAGAAGATAACCCTGATTTCGTGATGCTGGCGAAAGCCTTTGATATTCCGGCTGAACGCATTGAGCGTGCTGATGAAGTAGATGCAGCACTTAATCGCTTATTAAATAGCGAAACCGCTTATTTACTACAAGTATGCATTCCACCGGAGGAATGCGTATGGCCGTTAGTCCCACCAGGTGCGTGTAATGCCGATATGTTGGAGGAAATTTAAGATGAACCAATATACTTTTGAATTGACTACTCAACATCGTCCGGAAGTATTAGAACGGATATTACGCGTTATTCGTTTACGCGGCTTTACCGTGACTAATATGGAGATGACATTGGTAGACACCCAAGTGCAGTTAAAAATCACTGTAAAATCTGACCGCACTTTTGATTTGTTGGTGAATCAGTTAGCAAAATTGCCAGATGTGCTGGAGATAAAATAATCTTATTGTTGCCTAATAAGTGATTTATAAAACGTATAATCTTTTTATTGCCAAAAAATTATTATCAATGGAGAAATAGAAATGAAAAAACTTATCGTATTAACAATATTATCTAGCTTATTACTCACTGGTTGCATAATGTATACCTATAATCCATAAAATACTCAAACTTTAAATATTGAAGTACATACATCTTAACGAAATTTACTTGGAGAATTTATAACAATGCCAAAACTACGTTCAGCGACCAGTACACAAGGTCGTAATATGGCGGGTGCACGTGCCTTATGGCGTGCAACAGGGATGAAAGAAAATGACTTTGGTAAACCGATTATTGCGGTGGTGAACTCATTCACCCAATTCGTACCAGGGCATGTTCATTTAAAAGATATGGGTCAATTAGTCGCAGCTGAAATTGAAAAAGCTGGCGGCGTGGCAAAAGAATTCAATACTATCGCAGTAGATGATGGTATCGCGATGGGCCACGGTGGGATGCTTTATTCCTTACCAAGCCGTGATTTAATCGCAGATAGTGTGGAATATATGGTTAATGCTCACTGTGCTGATGCAATGGTGTGTATTTCCAACTGTGACAAAATCACCCCAGGAATGTTAATGGCGGCAATGCGTTTAAACATTCCAACTATCTTTGTTTCAGGCGGTCCGATGGAAGCGGGAAAAACCAAACTTTCCGATCAGCTCATCAAATTAGACTTAATTGATGCCATGATCCAAAGTGCTGATGTGAATGTCAGCGATAAAGATGTTGATGCCATTGAGCGCAGCGCTTGCCCTACTTGTGGTTCTTGCTCAGGGATGTTTACTGCTAACTCAATGAACTGCTTAACCGAAGCGTTAGGTTTATCTTTACCTGGCAATGGCTCGATGTTGGCGACCCATGCTGACCGTAAAGAATTATTCTTACAAGCAGGTCGTCAAATTGTTGAACTTTGTAAACGCTATTACGAGCAAGACGATGAAAGCGTATTGCCACGTTCAATCGGCACCTTTGAAGCCTTTGAAAACGCAATGAGTTTAGATATTGCGATGGGTGGTTCAAGTAATACCGTTTTACACTTATTAGCGGCTGCTCAAGAAGCGGGTGTCGATTTTAAAATGGCGGATATTGACCGCTTATCACGCGTTGTGCCTTGCTTAAGCAAAATTGCACCAAACACCAATAAATACCACATGGAAGATGTACACCGTGCAGGTGGCATTATGGGCTTATTAGGTGAATTAGATCGTGCGGGATTAATCCACCGCAACACTAAAACCGTGTTAGGTATGACTTTAGAAGAGCAATTAAATCAATACGATATCATTCGTAATAAAGATGAAGAACTACACAAATTCTTCCGTGCAGGTCCGGCAGGTATTCGCACCACGCAAGCCTTCTCGCAAGATTGCCGTTGGGATAGCGTAGATGATGACCGTGTAGGCGGTTGTATTCGTAATAAAGAAAATGCGATTTCTCAAGAAGGCGGCTTAGCTGTATTATTTGGTAACATCGCTAAAGACGGCTGTATCGTAAAAACGGCGGGTGTGGATGAATCTATCTGGAAATTCACTGGCCGTGCAATCGTATTTGAAAGCCAAGAAGATGCAGTAGCTGGTATTTTAGGTGGCAAAGTGAAAGAAGGCCATGTGGTAGTAATCCGCTATGAAGGTCCAAAAGGCGGCCCAGGTATGCAAGAAATGTTATACCCAACCAGCTATTTAAAATCCATGGGCTTAGGTAAAAAATGTGCTTTATTAACAGATGGTCGTTTCTCTGGTGGTACGTCCGGTTTGTCTATCGGTCACGCTTCTCCTGAGGCAGCTTCTGGCGGTGCCATAGGTTTAGTACATGATGACGATATTATTGAAATCGATATTCCAAATCGTGCGATTAATCTCAAAATCAGCGATGAAGAATTAGCAAAACGCCGTACCGAGCAAGATACCAAAGGCTGGCAACCGGCTAACCGCGAGCGTGAAGTATCCTTTGCCTTAAAAGTATTTGGCCACTTCGCAACATCTGCGGATAAAGGTGCGGTACGTGATAAAAGTCTATTAAAATAATCTCTAATCATTCCTCCTCTCTTTTATATGAGAGGAGGATAAAAATAAAGAAAAAATTAACCGCACTTCATCATAAACAACAAATACCATGAAAAACCTACTCACCAATCCTCAACCCTCTCAATCGGATTACATTAACGCGATTGTTAAACTTGGCTCTAGAGTATATGAAGCCGCTACCGTAACTCCACTACAAAAAATGGGCAAATTGTCTGATCGCCTACATAATAATATTTGGATTAAGCGTGAAGACCGCCAGCCAGTAAATAGCTTTAAACTGCGTGGCGCCTATGCAATGATATCCAGCCTTTCTGATGAACAAAAACAGGCAGGTGTCATTGCTGCTTCTGCGGGTAACCATGCACAGGGTGTTGCTTTATCCGCTAAACAGCTTGGCTTAAAAGCATTAATTGTTATGCCACAAAATACACCGAGCATTAAAGTAGATGCCGTTCGTGGTTTTGGTGGTGAAGTGCTGTTACACGGAGCCAATTTTGATGAAGCCAAAGCCAAAGCCATTGAGCTTTCAAAATTGAAACATATGACATTTATCCCACCATTTGATCATCCATTGGTGATCGCCGGTCAAGGTACATTGGCGATGGAAATGTTGCAACAAGTTGCCGATTTAGATTATGTCTTTGTGCAAGTTGGAGGCGGTGGTCTTGCGGCTGGCGTAGCCATTTTGCTCAAGCAATTTATGCCGGAAATCAAAGTCATTGGTGTCGAGTCCAAAGATTCAGCTTGTTTGAATGCAGCCTTAGAAAAAGGTGAACCTACCGATTTATCACACGTTGGGTTATTTGCCGATGGTGTAGCAGTAAAACGTATTGGTGACGAAACATTCCGTTTATGTCAAAAATATTTAGACGGTATGGTGCTGGTAGACAGCGATGAAGTTTGTGCAGCAATGAAAGATTTGTTTGAAAACGTGCGTGCTGTCGCAGAGCCATCTGGCGCCTTAGGATTAGCAGGTTTAAAGAAATACGTAAAACAAAACAATTTGGAAGGCAAAAATATGGCGGCAATTTTATCTGGTGCCAACCTTAACTTCCATACATTACGTTATGTTTCAGAACGTTGCGAAATTGGTGAAAACCGTGAAGCTTTATTGGCAGTAACTATGCCAGAACAACCGGGTAGCTTCTTAAAATTTGCCCATGTCATCGGCAACCGTGCAGTAACAGAATTCAGTTATCGTTATGCAGATAATCAAAAAGCCTGTATTTTCGTTGGTGTGCGCACGGCTAATGAAGCTGAAAAAGCGGAAATTATTGCTGATTTAACGAAAAATGGCTTTGATGTAGAAGATATGTCTGATGATGATATTGCGAAAACTCACGTGCGTTATTTAATGGGTGGACGAGTATCCAATCATCATGAACGACTTTATAGCTTTGAATTTCCAGAGCAAAAAGGCGCTTTACTTAAATTCTTAGAGATTTTGGGTAAACGTTGGAATATTTCATTATTCCATTATCGTGCACATGGAGCTGATTACGGTAATATTCTTGCGGCTTTCCAATTAGGCGAAAAAGATAACGCAGAATTTGAACAAGCTTTAGCAGAACTTGGCTATGTTTATGAAGATGTGAGTGAAAGTAAAGCGTATCGATATTTCTTACGATAGAAAAACAAAAAGAGCGGTCAAAATAACCGCTCTTTTTTATTATCATTAACTTATTATCGTTTTGATTTAACGAGTTTTTCAGTAAGTTCGTAAGCACGAAGTTTCGCTAACTCTTTAGAAAGTTTCGCTACAAGTAAATCATGATCCACATCAACTGCGTGATTCACAATATTTTCTTCTGCTTTACGTTTTGCTTCACGAATACGATCTGCATCTAATTCGCTACCGCGAATTGCAACATCGGCAAGCACTGTTACTACTTTAGGCTGAACTTCTAAGAAGCCGCCTGAAACATAGATAACTTCTTCATTGCCATCTTCAAGGGTGAATTTAACAATCCCTGGCTTAATCGCCGTCATCAAAGGGGTGTGGTTTGGTAAAATACCAAGTTCACCTTCCACACCTGTTGCTTGGATTTGTTTCACAGCACCTTCAAAGATTTTTCGTTCTGCGCTGACTATTATTAGGTTAAATGTCGCCATTTTTGTTCTCCTTCAAATGACTTGAAGTGATTACATATTTTTGGCTTTTTCTAGCGCTTCGTCGATTGTACCGACCATGTAGAACGCTTGTTCTGGAATATGGTCGTATTCGCCGTTTAAAATACCTTTAAAGCCGCGGATAGTTTCTTTTAAAGAAACGTATTTACCTGGAGTACCGTTAAATACCTCAGCAACGAAGAACGGTTGTGATAAGAAACGTTCAATTTTACGTGCACGTGCTACCACAAGTTTGTCATCTTCAGATAACTCGTCCATACCAAGAATTGCGATAATATCTTTTAATTCTTTATAACGTTGTAAGATACCTTGTACGCCACGCGCTACATCATAGTGCTCTTGACCAACAACAAGTGGGTCTAATTGACGTGAAGTTGAATCTAATGGGTCAACCGCAGGATAAATACCTAAAGACGCAATTTGACGACTTAATACAACTGTTGAGTCTAAGTGTGCAAAGGTTGTTGCCGGAGATGGGTCAGTTAAGTCATCCGCAGGTACGTATACCGCTTGAACAGAGGTGATAGAACCTGTTTTGGTTGAAGTGATACGTTCTTGTAACGCACCCATTTCTTCTGCTAATGTCGGTTGGTAACCTACCGCAGATGGCATACGACCTAATAACGCAGATACTTCAGTACCAGCAAGGGTATAACGATAGATATTATCCACGAAGAATAATACATCACGACCTTCGTCACGGAATTTCTCTGCCATAGTTAAACCGGTTAACGCAACACGTAAACGGTTACCTGGTGGCTCATTCATTTGTCCGTAAACTAATGATACTTTATCTAATACGTTAGAATCTTTCATTTCATGATAGAAGTCGTTACCTTCACGAGTACGTTCACCTACACCCGCAAATACGGAGTAACCTGAGTGCTCAATTGCGATATTACGGATTAACTCCATCATGTTAACGGTTTTACCTACACCCGCACCACCGAATAGACCTACTTTACCACCTTTTGCGAATGGACAAATTAAGTCGATAACTTTGATACCAGTTTCTAATAATTCCGTACTGTTAGATTGTTCTTCGTAGCTTGGTGCTGGACGGTGAATAGACCAATTTTCTTCCGCGCCAATTTCACCTTGCTCATCGATTGGTTCACCTAACACGTTCATAATACGGCCTAACGTTTTAGTCCCTACTGGAACTTGAATAGGGTTACCCGTATTTTCTACTTTTAAGCCACGTTTTAAGCCGTCAGATGTACCTAATGCGATACAGCGAACTACACCGCCACCTAATTGTTGTTGAACTTCAAGGGTTAAACCTGATTCAACTTTTAATGCATCGTAAACTTTTGGTACTGCATCTTGTGGGAATTCAACGTCAATCACCGCACCGATGATTTGTACAATTTTTCCTGCTGACATTACCGTTCCTCTTTCATTAAATCGCTGCCGCGCCGGCGACGATTTCGTTTAATTCATTTGTAATACTTGCTTGACGGGCTTTATTATAAACTAATCGCAAGTCATTGATTAAATTACCTGCATTATCAGTTGCCGCTTTCATTGCTACCATTCTAGCAGCTTGCTCGGAAGCAAGGTTATCTACCACAGATTGATACACTTGTGATTCCAAATAACGAGTAAGCAAACTGTCTAATAAGACCTTTGGCTCTGGCTCGTAAAGGTAATCCCAGGTGCTTTGTCTTTGCTCTAAATTATCGGTTTCTAATGCCGGTAATGGTATTAATTGTTGATAAACAGGTTTTTGCGCCATTGTATTAACGAATTTATTGTAAGCAATATAAACTGCATCTACTTCTCCGTCTTTATAGACGCCAAACATACCGTTTGCAACACCAATTAAGTCTTCCATTGTCGGATTATCACCCAAACCGGAAAGTTGTGCACGAACAGGTAATCCTAATGAACGGAAGAAGCTAATGCCTTTTGAGCCAATTAAACCCAATTCAACATTAACACCTTTATCTTTCCATTGTTTGATTTCTGTCATGACGGTTTTAAACAAGTTAATGTTCAAACCACCACACATTCCTCGGTCAGTCGAGACCACTAAGATCCCGACTTTTTTCACTTCGCGTTGAATTAAAAATGGGTGTTTATAACCAACACTTGCTTTAGAGACGTGGCTGATAACATTTCGTATTGTTTCAGAATACGGACGAGAAGCCGACATACGATCCTGCGTTTTACGCATTTTCGAGGTCGCCACCATTTCCATTGCCTTTGTAATTTTTTGTGTACTTTGTACACTGGCAATTTTGGTTTTTATCTCTTTTGCACCTGCCATCTTATTTCTCCGTTACTTTTACCACGCGCTGTTGGCTTTAAAGTTATCCAAAATCGTTTTCAATGATGCTTTAACTTCATCATCGTAATTACCGGTTTTGGTCAATTCAGCCATAAACTCGCTATGGTTACGGCGAGCGTAATCTAAAAGTGCGGCTTCAAAACTTGCAATTTTTTGCAATTCCACATCTTCTAAATAGCCAAACTCAACCGCGAAAAGCAACACAGATTGCTCTGCTACGCTAAGCGGTACATATTGTTTTTGTTTCAATAATTCAGTGACTTTTTCACCGTGAGAAAGTTGTTTGCGGGTAGCATCATCAAGGTCAGATGCGAACTGAGCAAACGCTGCTAATTCACGATATTGAGCTAATGCAGTACGGATACCACCAGCTAATTTTTTCACTACTTTAGTTTGTGCAGAACCACCCACACGAGAGACCGAAATACCTGGGTTTACCGCTGGACGAATACCAGAGTTAAATAAGTTAGATTCTAAGAAAATCTGACCATCGGTAATCGAAATTACGTTGGTTGGAACGAATGCTGAAACGTCACCTGCTTGAGTTTCAATAATTGGAAGAGCGGTTAAAGAACCAGTTTTTCCTTTTACTGCACCTTGAGTGAATTTTTCTACGTATTCTTCATTTACACGTGCTGCACGTTCAAGTAAACGTGAGTGTAGATAGAATACGTCACCTGGATAGGCTTCACGACCTGGTGGACGACGTAATAATAATGAAATTTGACGATAAGCAACGGCTTGTTTTGATAAGTCATCGTAAACGATTAACGCATCTTCACCGCGATCACGGAAATATTCACCCATTGCACAACCAGCATAAGGTGCTAAATATTGTAACGCAGCTGATTCAGATGCTGATGCCGCAACAACGATTGTGTTTTCAAGTGCACCGTGCTCTTCTAATTTACGCACTACGTTTGCAATAGTCGACGCTTTTTGACCGATCGCTACATAGATACATTTAATACCTGAATCACGTTGGTTAATGATTGCGTCGATTGCTAATGCTGTTTTACCCGTTTGACGGTCACCGATGATTAACTCACGTTGACCACGACCAATTGGCACCATGGAGTCAACCGCTTTATAACCGGTTTGTACAGGCTGATCAACAGATTTACGATCGATAACACCTGGTGCAATCACTTCAACAGGAGAGAAACCATCGTTTTCAATTTCACCTTTACCATCGATTGGCTGGCCAAGTGTATTAACCACACGACCTAATAAACCACGACCAACTGGTACTTCAAGGATACGGCCAGTACATTGTACTTCCATACCTTCCGCTAAATCTGCGTAAGGACCCATTACTACTGCACCAACAGAATCACGTTCAAGGTTAAGTGCCATTGCGTAACGGTTGCCTGGTAAGGCGATCATTTCGCCTTGCATCACATCGCTTAAGCCATGAATACGAATAATCCCGTCACTTACAGAAACAATTGTCCCTGTATTACGGGCTTCGCTCACCACGTCAAATTGAGCGATGCGTTTTTTAATCAATTCACTAATTTCAGTTGAATTTAGTTGCATCTTGTATTCCTCTTATAATTGCAACTCATTTGCGAGACGAGCAAGTTGTCCACGACTACTTCCGTCAATCACAAAATCTTCTGTACGAATCACTACACCGGCAATCAGTGAGCTATCTACATTGCAATTTAATTTCACTTTGCGAGCTAATCTTTTTTCCATTGCAGCTGCAATTTTTTCGATTTGTGTTGCATTCAATGGTTGTGCTGAAGTTACTTCAACTTCTGCAATAGCTTGATGTTCTTCCACATAATGTTTAAATTCTTCAAACACGGTAGGAATCGCACTCAAACGCTTATTTTCAGCCATTAACCGAATAAGATTTTGCCCATATTGATCCAATTGTTCGCCACAAATAGAAATTACTGTATCAGCTAATTTCTGTGCAGAAAGAGAACTACTTAAGTAAGCTTTTACCGTTTCATCTTCAGCTACGGCTGCAGCAAAACCTAACATTTTAGTCCATTTTTCAACCGCACTTTGTTCAATGGCAAAGTCGAATGCAGCTTTTGCATAAGGGCGAGCTATTGTAGTTAATTCTGACATAAGCTAAGCCTCTTATAACTCTGCAACTAATTTATCAATAATGTCATTGTTTGCCGCTTCATCAATAGAACGACCCACAATTTTCTCAGCACCCGCTACTGCTAATGAAGCTACTTTAACACGTAATTCTTCTTGAACACGTTTACGTTCTGCTTCTACTTCAGCATAACCTTGAGCAATAATTTTTGCTTTTAGTTCTTCAGCTTCTGCCTTCACTTCGTCTAACACTTCATTGCGACGTTTATTAGCAGCATCTAAAATTTCTTGAGCTTGTACTTTGGCAGATAGAAGTTCTTGTTCAACAAGATTTTTAGTATCTGCTTGCTCTTTTTTCGCTGCTTCAGCTGACGCTAAGGCGTTCGCAATTTGGCTTTGACGTGTTTCAATCGCATTAATAATTGGTGGCCAAACAAACTTCATGCAGAACCACACGAAAAGTGCGAACGCAATAAGTTGACCAATCAATGTTGCATTTAAATTCACAACGTCCTCCTTACTATGCTTGTTTTACGTTGATAAGCAAATAAGGTGATTATTGTAATAAACCGATGAATGGGTTTGCGAAAATGAAAAGTAATGAAATACCAACAGCAATCATTGCTATCGCATCTAAAAGACCAGCCACGATAAACATTTTAGTTTGTAGGCTAGATGCTAATTCAGGTTGGCGAGCAGATGATTCTAAGAATTTACCACCTAAGATCGCAAAGCCGATTGCAGTACCTAATGCAGCAAATGCAAGAAGAATTGATGCACCAATGATTGTCGCTGTAATTACAGTTTCCATAATGTTCTCCAATAGATAGAAGTTAAGTTTAGCCCTAGAGCCGGTTAATAAAAATTAATGTTCTGCTTTGTTATAAGCAATACTTAAATAAACCACCGTTAACATCATAAAGATGAATGCTTGTAACGTAATAACCAAAATATGGAAAATAGCCCAAGCTAGGTGTAATGGGATTCCCAATGCTGCAATGGCCACATTTGCAGAGTACATCACAGCGATAAGAATAAAGATTAATTCCCCTGCATACATATTACCGAAAAGACGGAAAGCAAGAGAAATCGGTTTAGCTAATAAAGTTACCGTTTCAAGAATAAAGTTTACAGGAATAAACGCCCAATGATTAAAAGGGTGGAGTGTATATTCTTTAACTAAACCACCAAAACCTTTTGATTTAACTGTATAGAAAAGAATAAGGAAGAATACACAGATTGACATACCTAATGTTGCACTGATATCTGCTGTTGGTACTGCTCTTAAATAATGAATACCAAAAAGACCGGCAAATTGAGGAAGAAAATCAACTGGGATTAAGTCGATAGCATTCATAATGAATACCCAGCAGAAAATGGTTAAAGCAATTGGTGCTACCACATTACGCGGACCATGAAAGTTTTCTTTCACAATGCCATCAACCCAACCTACAACAATTTCAACCAAACATTGCATTTTGCCTGGTACGCCTGTCGTAGCATTTTTTGCAACACGAGAAAAGATAAACAAGAAAATCACTGCCGATACAATTGAGAAAAAAAGCGTATCGAAGTGAACGTTCCAGAAACCATCACCTGTCTTCAAGAAAGACAAGTGGTGGCTAATATATTCGGAAGTTGTTTGTCCAGACATAGTCAACCCTTTGTAGAAAAATTAAGATCTATTTAACAAAAACGGAATAAAATTATTCAACGCTAATGCTGTAAAAAAACCAACAAAAAACAAAATAAAATGTGAGATAGCAAGCCATTTAAAGGACACCCCCACAAGCACAATCGTTAGCATAAACTTTAACGCTTCACCACGATAAAATGCTGTTAATTTTGTTGAAAAATCTTGTTTGCGAAAAAAAACAATATAAGCAAAAGCACAAAATGGCACAAAAGCACTGATAAATCCTAAACTAAAATCTACCGCACTTTCACCTTGCCAAATTGCAAGGAATAATCCCAAAACAACAAGACAAACCGACTCAATGATTATCGCCTTTTGATATCGATTTTTAGCCTGTGTTAAAACCTTAGACATTATCTTATTTTTTTTAAATACAAAAACTATCTAATTATACCCGTGCTACAAAGAGTTTCAACTTTTAAACCACTAAAAAATGTTAAACAAATCACACTTTTAAAAAAATATTCACAAAATCGTCACAAAAAAAGTGTGTTTTATCGTAAAACGATTAAATGTCGTTCACCTACAAGCTCAGGGACATGTAAAGTTATCACGTCTTTTACTTCGAATTTTTTGTCTAATTCTTGAACTTCATCTTCGTGATAAATGCCTTTCAAGGCATAAAAATATCCATCTTTCTTTGGCAAATGATGACACCAATCTGTCATATCTTTTAACGAAGCAAATGCACGACTTAATACACCATCGAATTTTTGTTCAGGTTGGTATTCCTCAACGCGGCTAAGAACGGGTTCTACATTTGTTAGTCCTAACTCACGTACTGCATTTCGAATAAAGCTAATACGCTTACCTAAACTATCTAACAAGACAAATTGCTTGGTGGGATTGATAATGGCTAAAGGCAGGCCTGGCAAGCCTGGACCGGTTCCCACATCAATAAAACGATCCCCTTGTAAATAAGGACTAACAACAATACTATCCAAAATATGTTTAACTAACATTTCTTGCGGATCACGCACAGAGGTTAAATTATAGGCCTTGTTCCATTTATTGAGTAACTGTACTAACTGGATCAGTTGATCTTTTTGTCGATCTGTTAACTGGATTTCTGCTTGAGCCAGTAAATTTTCGAGTCTTGCTTTCATTTTTCTATCTATCTTGTCTATTTGTCGTCATTCTACTTGAAAATTCCTACCTTGAAACATTATTTCTTCTGGCTTGCTAAAATATTCCCTAAATTTGTTTCCAACCAGTCCACCAACTCAAACATCTTATTAGAAGCTTCTGTTCCAAATTCTGTTAATGTATAATCCACTTGCGGTGGCACGGTATTATAGGATTTACGAATTAACATACCATCAGCCTCCAATTCCTGCAGGGTTTTAGTCAACATACGTTCACTTACGCCATCAATCGCACGGCGAAGTTCACTAAAACGCTTGGTACCGGAATGCAAACTCACCAACACCAATGCGCCCCAACGACTGGTTAAATGTTGCAAAATTTGGCGAGAAGGGCAAGCTGAAGCCAGAACATTCCCACGATTTAAATTTTTTTTCATTTTTAATTCCTTAAAAATCAACAAGTTAAAAATTATTTTAAAAAATCTCAAAACTTACGTTTATGTAAGTACTTCTCAAAAGTAAGTATTAAAATATAATACGCCACATCAAGCGAACAATCAAATTGTTCAAATATCATTTCAACTTAATAAGAAGGAAAACATATGACAACTAAAACTATCGCAATTACTGGTGCAACAGGTCAATTTGGTGCAATCGCATTAGACTTATTAAAAGCAAAACACGCAAACGTCATCGCGCTTGTACGCTCTCCAGAAAAAATTTCAGGTGTAGAAGCCCGCAAATTTGATTATTCAAAAACAGAAGGTCAAGTAGAAGCATTACAAGGCGTAGATACTTTAATTCTTGTTTCAAGTAATGAAATCGGTCAGCGTTTTGTACAACATAACAACGTAATTGAATCAGCGAAAAAAGCGGGTGTGAAACATATTATCTATACCAGTTTACTCGGCGCGACAAACGATAATACCGTAAAATCCCTTGCCGGTGAGCACGTTGAAACTGAAGCCGCATTAAAAGCTTCGGGTATTACTTACACTATTTTACGCAATGGTTGGTACACCGAAAACTACACAGCTTCAATTCCGGCAGCATTAGCAAACAATGCTTTCTACGGTTCAGCAAAAAACGGCAAAATTTCGTCTGTACTTCGTGCAGAACTTGCTGAAGCAGCAGTAAACGTCGCATTAAGTGAATGTCATGAAAACCAAACTTACGAACTTGCCGGATCAACCAGCTGGACATTAGCCGACCTTGCAGCAGAAATCAGCAAACAAACAGGTAAAGATATCCCTTACGTGGATATTCCTGCAGCAGATTATGCCGCAGCACTTGTACAAGCAGGATTAGATGAAGGATTTGCAGGCTTAATTGCACAATGGGATGTAGATGCATCAAACGGTGCATTATTCTCAGAAGACAAAACCCTTGAGAAATTGCTTGGTCGTCCAACAGCAGGATTGGATGTAGCAGTGAAACAAGCTCTCGCCCATTAATAAGGTTCTTTAAATTTAATCATAAAAAAGTGCGGTTAGTTTTAACCGCACTTTTCATTTTTAAACATTATTCGCCGCGTTTCAACATACCTTGTTTTTTCAAATTCACCAGAATAATTGAAATTGCCGCAGGAGTAATGCCTGAAATTCGGCTCGCTTGACCAATTGAAACTGGACGATGTTGTTCTAACTTCGCACGTACTTCATTCGATAAACCAGACACTTTGCTGTAATCAAAGTTAGCTGGGATAGCTGTATTTTCGTGGCGTTTTTGTTTTTTAATTTCTTCTTGCTGATGCTCAATATAGCCTTGATACTTAATAGCAATTTCTACTTGTTCTACGGCTTCTCGGTCTTCCATTGCCGGTTTGTATGGCGTTAAAGAAGTCAAAATATCGTAGGTCATTTCAGGACGACGCAATAAATCTTCACCATTTGCTTCACGCACAAGTGGGCTACCAAGTACTTTATTGGCTTCTTCTAAATATTCAGAACGCGGATGCAACCAAATGCTGCGTAAGCGTTGGCGTTCCTGTTCGATATTTTCCATTTTTTGATTAAAGCGAGCCCAGCGAGCCTCATCAATCAAACCTAATTCATGGGCAATTGGCGTTAAACGAATGTCTGCATTGTCTTCACGTAATAATAAACGGTATTCCGCACGAGAAGTAAATACGCGATATGGTTCTTTGGTACCAAGCGTACAAAGGTCATCCACCAATACGCCTGTATAGGATTGATCGCGACGTGGATACCATGCTTCTTTCTCTTGTACATAAAGACCTGCGTTAATCCCAGCCAATAAGCCTTGTGCCGCTGCTTCTTCATAACCGGTTGTACCGTTAATTTGACCCGCAAAGAATAAACCCGAAATCGATTTAGTTTCTAACGTTGGTTTTAAGTCACGCGGATCAAAATAATCATATTCAATGGCATAACCTGGTTTAATGATGCGAGCTTTTTCTAAACCTTTCATAGAATTCACAATGCCCATTTGTACGTCAAACGGCAAACTAGTAGAGATCCCGTTTGGATACACTTCGTTACTGGTTAAACCTTCTGGTTCCAAATAAATTTGATGTGAATTACGATCCGCAAAACGCATCACTTTATCTTCAATGGATGGACAATAACGCGGACCGATTCCTTCAATCACACCAGTATACATTGGACTACGATCCAAGTTATTACGGATCACTTCATGGGTTTGTTCATTAGTGTGGGTGATATAACAAGGAATTTGTTGAGGGTGATCATCCACTGATCCCATAAAAGAGAATACAGGCAACACTTCATCACCATGTTGTTTAGCCAATATATCGAAATTGATCGTGCGTGCATCAATACGCGGTGGTGTACCGGTTTTTAAACGATCTACACGTAAATTCAGATCACGTAAACGATGAGAAAGTGTAACGGATGCCGGATCACCTGCGCGACCTCCTTCATAATGTTCTAAACCAATATGGATCTTACCCGCTAAGAAAGTACCAGCAGTTAAAACCACCGATTTAGCACGGAATTTAAGTCCCATTTTGGTTTCCACACCACAGACGCGATCTTGCTCAATTAAAATATCGGTCACTTCTTGTTGGAAAATATCTAAATTAGGTTGATTTTCTAGTGCGATGCGTACGGCTTGACGATATAACACGCGGTCAGCTTGAGCTCGGGTTGCACGTACAGCAGGCCCTTTGCTGCTGTTTAAAGTACGAAATTGAATCCCCGCTTTATCTGCAGCATGCGCCATTAACCCGCCCATGGCATCCACTTCTTTCACTAAATGGCCTTTACCAATACCACCAATAGCTGGGTTACATGACATTTGTCCAAGGGTATCAACATTATGTGTCAATAATAGGGTTTTTAATCCCATGCGTGCCGGAGCCAACGCGGCTTCTGTACCGGCATGACCGCCACCCACAACGATCACATCATAATTTTCGGTGTAAAACATATCTCTCTCTTCGTCTTCAATTTGATCTTCGATCTAAAAATCGGCGCTATTCTACTGAAAATTACGTGTGGTTGAAAGTAACAATTCAATCTGTGATAAGAGAAGATCGAGAGGTAATAAAGATAAGATCTATTTATATATAAAGATCTTATTATTGTTACTATTATGATCCTTTTACCTTGTTAATAAGATCCTTTTCCTTTTTTAAATGAAGAAGTTAGATCGTTTTAGACTGTGTTGAAATGCCGTCAGTTTGAAGGCTTTTTCTTGTGGATAACCTTGAATTTTATCCACAGTTAAAACAATCATCATATTTACTCAGTGGAAAAGAACAAGTTTTTGACAGGTTTTATTAAAGTTATCCACAGGTGATTTTTTTGGATAATGGATAAAGAAAAAGCGATAACTCAAATTATCGCTTTATTATGACTAAAGTGCATTTATAAATTGTGGTAGCCAATCTTCAGCAAATTGTTCTTGATCATCAACATGCAAGACATCGATTTTTAAACTGTCGCAAATTTTGACCGCACTTTTTTCACTTAATTGTGTTTCAACTTTATTCACGGCATGACAGAATGTATCGTAATCTGAATTGCCTAAGCCTACAACGGCAAAGCGGAGAGAAGATAAATCTTTATCTGATGCCGCAATTTGTTCAAAGAGTGGTTTCAAATTATCAGGCAATTCACCTGCACCATGTGTTGAAGTGACAATCAACCAAATATTTTCATCAATCACATCATCAAGTTCTGGTCCGTGGAAAAGTGCGGTAGAAAAATCTTGTGTTTTTAACACCTCTTCTAAATGTTCCGCCACATATTCAGCGCCGCCTAATGTGCTGCCTGAAATAATGTAAATATTCATAGTGTTTCCTAATAAGAAAAAAGGCTTAGATTTTCTAAGCCTTTATAGTCATTATACGTTGTCGAATTTACCCAACAATGAACGAATGTGTTCTTGCCAGTTGCGGTGTTCATTTTTAAGTTGCTCGTTTTCATGTTGCAACGCTTCTACCGCTTGTTGAGATTGATTTTTTTGTTCTTTTAATTCTTCTACTTCAAGTTGAAGTAATTGAATGGTTTCTACTGCTTGTCTAATTTTTTCTTCAAGCTGATCTAAAATTTCTAAAGACATAGTGATTTCCTTTTTTAAAATAAGTCCGAAACGGCTTTATTCTACCGACTTAATCCTATTTTTAAAAGCCTCTTGTCAAAATTTATTATGCAAACGTTTGCTTAGTGATAAAATAACGAGACTTTTTGCATTGGGAGAGAAAAATGAATCGTGCATTAGCTATTGAATTTTCAAGAGTAACCGAAGCGGCAGCATTAGCAGCTTATACTTGGCTTGGTCGTGGTAATAAAAATGCGGCGGATGAGGCGGCAGTCAAAGCCATGCGTTATATGCTGAATTTAATCCATATGGACGGTGAAATTGTGATTGGTGAAGGAGAAATTGACGAAGCACCAATGCTTTATATTGGCGAAAAAGTGGGCTCAGGTAATGGTGAGCTCGTTTCTATTGCGGTTGATCCGATTGATGGCACACGAATGACCGCAATGGGCCAATCGAATGCCATTTCAGTATTGGCAGCTGGCGGTAAACGAACCTTCTTAAAAGCGCCAGATATGTATATGGAAAAATTAGTTGTGGGTCCTGAAGTAAAAGGCATGATTGATTTAAGTTTACCGATTGAACAAAATCTTCGCCGTGTCGCTTCTCGTTTAGGTAAATCCTTATCGGATTTAACCGTGATGGTGCTCGCTAAACCACGTCATGATGAAGTGATTAAACAAATGCATAATCTTGGTATTCGCGTGATGGCTATTCCGGATGGTGATGTGGCGGCTTCGGTTTTATGTTGCTTACCTGATGCTGAAGTGGATATGGTTTATGGCATTGGCGGTGCACCTGAAGGTGTGGCAGCCGCCGCTGCAATTCGAGCATTAGGTGGAGATATGCAAGCTCGTCTTATTCCACGCAATGAAGTGAAAGGCGATACGGAAGAAAATCGTAAAATTGCCGCTGAAGAAGTTCAACGTTGTGAAGCCTTAGGTGTGAAGGTTAATGAAATCTTAAAATTAGAAGATTTAGTGCGTGATGATAACCTTGTTTTTGCCGCAACGGGAATTACGCACGGTGAATTACTTAAAGGGATTTCTCGTCGTGGTAACTTGGCCACCACAGAAACTTTATTAATCCGTGGTAAATCACGCACTATTCGTAAAATCCAATCCATCCATTATCTTGATAGAAAAGATTCTGAAATCTATGAGATTTTAAGAAATTAGTGAAAATAAAAGAGTGGTCATAAAAAACAATGAATTTTTTGACCGCTCTTTTTTATTTCTTACAGCATTTTCTTCAATTGATACAGATAAGCTAAGGCTTGTTTTGGACTTAATTCATCTGGATCAAGCTGCTCAATGGCTTCGCGTAAAGCATCAGGCTCCGCTTCAAAAGCCAATTCACCTTGATGTTGATTTAACGCTCTTAAATGTTGAATTTGTTGATCACCATTTTGTGCCGACAATTTTTCTAACTGATGCAATTTTTGCTTCGCCAGTTTAATGACAGATTGTGGTACACCAGCCAATGCTGCAACAGCAAGACCATAACTTTTACTTGCCGCACCATCTTGAACCGCGTGCATAAAGGCGATGGTATTGTTGTGTTCTAATGCATCTAAATGAATATTAGCAATGCCTTCAATTTGTTCTGGAAGCGCAGTGAGTTCAAAATAATGGGTCGCAAATAACGTAAGCGAACGAGTTTTCTTCGCCAACCATTCAGCACAAGCCCAAGCTAAAGAAAGCCCATCATAAGTAGAAGTGCCTCGTCCAATTTCATCAATCAGAACTAAACTTTGTGAAGTGGCTTGATGAAGAATATTCGCCATTTCGGTCATTTCCACCATAAATGTGGAACGACCAGATGCTAAATCATCAGAGGCACCAATTCGAGTAAAAATACGATCAATTTGCCCTATAATCGCGCTATCAGCCGGCACAAAACTGCCTATATAGGCCATTAACGTAATTAAAGCTGTTTGACGCATATAGGTACTTTTACCACCCATATTTGGGCCGGTAATAATCAGTAAATGACGTTTCTGATTGAGATTCACAGGGTTAGCAATAAATGGGTCTTTTAAGACTTGTTCCACCACAGGATGGCGACCATTTTCAATTTTTATGCCAATTTCATCACTAAATTGTGGTGCAACATAATTTAAGGTTTCTGCTCGCTCTGCGAGGTTAACTAACACATCCAATTCAGACAATGCCAAGCTGGCTAACTGTAGTTGACCTAAATGCGGCAACAATAAATCAAATAATTCATCATAAAGTTGCTTTTCTAAAGCAAGCGCCGCACCTTTTGATTTTAAAACCTTATCTTCGTATTCTTTTAATTCAGGAATAATGTAGCGCTCGGCATTTTTTAAAGTTTGACGACGAACATAGTGAATTGGTGCTTTATGAGCTTGTCCTTGGCTGATTTGAATGTAATAGCCATGCACCGCATTAAAGCCAATTTTTAAAGTATCAATACCAGTACTTTCTCGTTCGCGTTGTTCTAAATTTTCTAAATATTGCGTAGCACCAGCGGAAAGGGTTCGCCATTCATCTAATTCGGCATTATAGCCTTCAGCAATAACGCCACCATCGCGAATTAATAACGGAGGGGTTTCAATAATTGCTTTTTGAAGTAGCTCGATTTGCGCGGAAAAATCACTAATTTGCGCGGAAAGTGCGGTCAAATTTGATGATGTTTTTGTATGAATCAGTGATTTTATCGGTTCAATTTGTTCTAATGCGGTACGTAAACGCGTGAGATCGCGAGGACGTGCAGAACGCAGTGCTACACGGGTAAGAATACGTTCCATATCCCCCACTTGTTGCAAATAAGGCTGCAATTCGTGATACAAATCTTGCTCAATAATTTCACCAATCGTTTTTTGGCGTTTTAATAGAATGTCTGTTTGACGGATAGGTTGATGAATCCAACGTTTTAACAAACGACTACCCATTGGGGTAACACATTTATCTAATACCGAAGCCAGCGTGTTTTCTGTGCCACCCGCAAGATTTTGAGTGAGTTCTAAATTTCGGCGTGTTGCGGCATCTAATTGAATATTATCGTTATTTTGAATAACACTAATGCTTTGAATATGTGGCAGAGAAGCACGTTGTGTTTCTTTTGCATATTGCAATAAACAGCCTGCTGCTGCCAAGCCAAGAGGTGATTTTTCTACACCAAATGCACGTAAATCTTTCGTACCAAATTGACGATTAAGTTCTGAAATCGCCGTACTGAGTTCAAATTCCCAGATAGGACGACGACGTAGGCCTTTATAAGGTTCGATAATGGCCATTTCGGCAAAATCTTCACAATAAAGTAATTCTACGGGATTAATACGCTGTAATTCAGCTTGCAAGGCTTCTTTTGAATGAGGTTCACAAAGCTGAAAGCGTCCAGATGTCATGTCTAATGTGACTAGACCGAATTTTTCTTTTTCCTGATAAACCGCCACAATTAAGTTATCTTGGCGTTCTGGTAAAAGCGCTTCATCACTCACTGTACCTGGTGTCACAATTCGCACAATTTTACGTTCAACCGGCCCTTTTGAGGTGGCAGGATCACCCACTTGCTCACAAATGGCTACAGGTTCACCTAATTGCACTAATTTTGCTAAATAGCCTTCTACCGCATGATAAGGCACGCCCGCCATAGGTATTGGATTACCTGCTGATTGCCCACGTTTCGTTAAAGAAATATCTAACAACGCTGCCGCTTTTTTTGCATCATCATAAAAAAGCTCGTAAAAATCCCCCATTCGATAAAATAACAAAATGTCGGGATTTTCTGCTTTTAACTTGAGATATTGCTGCATCATCGGCGTATGCTGCTCGAAATTATCTTGTAAATTCATGATGTTATCCAGTTTAAGTATTTAACTTTTTATCTAGCAAGTAGTGGTTTTATGATAGAAGTAATGTGTTATTTTAAGCTAATTTTAATTTTCTACATCCACACTCAGTACTTCATCTTCTGTTTTTAACAGCGTATAGACATCTTTTAGCATTTCATTATCAATATTGTAGCATCGTACTTGCAAGCGAACTTCACCACTCGCTTGATCTTTTACCGAGATATTTTCAATGCGGTAATCATGTTTCAATAATAAATCGGTCACTTTACTGATGCCGTTTGCAGAACTCAGTTGAATGGCCAATCGAGTACGCTTTTTATAGGTTTTACGACGAACATAACGTTGCACAATTGGGCTGATACGGATGGCGATTAAAATCATTAAAGTGGCAATAATCGCATCAAAAATAAAGCCTGCACCTGTTGCCACACCGATAGCCGCTGCTGCCCAAATAATGGCAGCTGTGGTTAAGCCTGAAATCGCATCATTTTTCTTGTGCAAAATTACCCCTGCACCTAAGAAACCGATGCCACTGATTACTTGTGCGGCAAGTCGCATAGGATCAGTTCGGATATTATCTGAAACTTGCGCATAATGTTCTGCGGCTTGAATGGAGACAATCGTCAGTACACAAGTCGTCACCGCAATAATGGCACAGGTTTTGACCCCAACCGGTTTGTGTTTAAGTTCACGTTCTAAGCCAATAATCCCGCCAAGTACAAGTGCTAGTAGCATTTTCCCTAGGATAAGTAAATAAGCCGTCTGTTCAAGAGCGGTCGAAAAAAGAAAAGAATTTTCCATGTTAATAATGAATATGAGTAAATAAAAAAACGGGCGTTATTCTACCTGAAAAAAGGACTTTAATGGGCAAATTTACAATCAATTTACCTTTAATTTATCGCCTTTCTGCTTGAAATTGAGTAAAATCTAAAGTTTTGAAAGATGATGATAGCTGAGAATAAATTTATGCAAAAATCAACGCCGAATATTGGCTTTGTAAGTTTAGGTTGTCCTAAAAATTTAGTGGATTCCGAACGTATTCTGACTGAATTACGTACTGACGGGTATAACATTGTGCCAAGTTATGAAAATGTAGACTTGGTCATTGTGAATACTTGCGGCTTTATTGATAGTGCCGTGCAAGAATCCCTAGAAGCCATTGGAGAGGCGTTGGAAGAAAACGGACGTGTGATTGTGACCGGCTGTTTAGGGGCGAAAGAAGACCAAATTCGCCAAGTTCACCCGAAAGTATTGGAAGTGAGCGGTCCGCACAGTTATGAAACAGTAATGGCACAAGTACACAAGTACGTTCCTAAACCAGAGCATAATCCTTACACTAGCCTTGTACCAAAACAAGGGGTGAAATTAACACCAAAACACTATGCTTATTTGAAAATCTCAGAAGGCTGTGATCATCGTTGTACATTCTGTATAATCCCTTCATTACGTGGGGATTTAGAAAGCCGTTCTATCACTCAAGTATTGGATGAAGCAAAACGTCTTGCTGATGCGGGTGTGAAAGAATTGTTGGTCGTTTCACAAGATACCTCTGCTTATGCGATGGATACACAACGCAAAGAAGGTGGTGTGAAAACGGCTTTCTGGAATGGTATACCAATTAAGAATGACTTAATGACCTTGTGTAAACAGCTTGGTAAATTAGGCATTTGGGTGCGTTTACATTACGTTTATCCTTATCCGCATGTGGATGATTTAATTCCATTAATGGCGGAAGGTTTATTGTTGCCTTATTTGGATATTCCATTGCAGCATGCGAGTCCAAAAATTTTAAAAGCGATGAAAAGACCAGGAAAAATTGACCGCACTTTAGAGCGTATCAAGCAATGGCGTGAGATTTGTCCAGATTTAACCTTACGTTCAACTTTCATTGTAGGTTTCCCGGGTGAAACAGAAGAAGATTTCCAAATGTTATTGGATTTCTTAAAAGAAGCACAACTTGATCGTGTGGGCTGTTTCAAATTTAGCCCAGTAGAAGGCGCTCCTGCAACTGAAATGGCAAACCAAGTGCCTGAAGATGTAAAAGAAGAACGTTTCCACCGCTTTATGCAGTTACAACAAGAAATTTCGGCTGAACGATTAAAACAAAAAATTGGCCAAACGCTTGATGTAATTGTGGATGAAATTAATGACGAAGGTATCATTGGCCGTACAAAAGCTGATGCACCAGAAGTTGATGGCTTAGTTTATATTGAAAATCTAAGTGGCACGCCTGTGAAAGTAGGCGAATTTATTAAAGTAACCATCACCCATTCAGATGAATATGATCTGTGGGGAACCTGTTAATTATTCATTTTATTTATTTTTTACCAAAGGAATTTAGAAATGGCAGAAGCACAAAAACAACCAAGTGTTATCCGTTTTGAACAGGAAGTAGCAGCAAAAAACTATGAATCAGCTTGCGTTGAATTGTTGGATATTTTAAACAAAATTGATACTAATTTTGGTGGTATCGAAGGTATTGAAATTGATTATCCTAGTCAATTAAATGATGAATTAGTACAAGAAAAAATTAAGCATTTTTGTACCCGTGTAGCGGTAGCAATGAGTGAGTTATTTTCTGATCCTAAATTAGATATTTCTGAAGGTGGGGCACAACGTTTCTTTACCTTACAACGTTGGATTAATATGATTTTTGCATCATCGCCCTTTGTAAATGCGGATCATGTGCTGCAAGCTTATAACCGCAATCCAGATAAAACCAATTTATCCGATTTCCATTTAGATAATACGAGATCATCATTAATTAAATTCTGTATTTTCTACCTGCCAGAATCTAATGTGAATGTTAATCTTGATGCTTTATGGAATTTAGACCCTGAATTATGTGCATCCCTTTGTTTTGCATTGCAATCACCCCGTTTTATCGGTACTGATCAAGCGTTCTCTAAGCGTGGTACGATTTTACAATGGTTCCCTGAAAAATTAGCGACGATTAAAAACTTAAATAATGTGCCGAGTGCAATTTCACACGATGTATATATGCATTGCAGCTACGATATTGCTGAAAATAAACACTGGGTGAAAAAAGCATTAAACCAAGTTATTCGCCGTCATTTATTGGAAGGTGGATGGACAGATCGCGATGTCACTAAATTAGGTGAATGCAATGGCAAACCTGTCATGGTCGTATTATTGGAGCATTTCCATTCATCCCATTCAATTTATCGTACACATTCCACTTCAATGATTGCTGCACGTGAGCGTTTTCATTTAATTGGTATCGGTAATGAAGCTGTAGATGCAGCAGGCCAAGCGGTGTTTGATGAATTCCATTTATTAAAAGGCGATAATATTTTTAGTAAATTGAATGAATTAAAAGAGATTTGTGAAAAAAATGGTGCAGCCGTTCTTTATATGCCAAGTATTGGGATGGATTTAACCACCATTTTTGCAAGTAATACGCGTCTTGCACCGGTTCAAGTGATTGCTTTAGGCCATCCAGCGACGACACATTCTGATTTTATTGAATATGTAATTGTAGAAGATGACTACGTTGGTTCTGAAAAATGCTTTAGTGAGCAATTATTGCGTTTACCTAAAGATGCCTTACCTTATGTGCCTTCAGCGCTTGCACCGCAACACGTAGAATATCGCTTACGTGAAAATCCTGAAGTGGTGAATATTGGTATTGCTTCTACCACAATGAAGCTTAACCCATATTTCTTAGCAGCATTAAAGGCTATTCGTGATCGTGCGAATGTTAAGGTTCATTTCCACTTTGCATTAGGTCAATCTAGTGGTGTGACACATCCTTATGTTGAGCGTTTTATTAAATCTTATTTAGGCAATGATGCGACAGCTCATCCACATGCACCTTATGATCAATATCTTCGTATTTTGCATAACTGCGATATGATGGTAAACCCATTCCCATTCGGTAACACGAATGGCATTATTGATATGGTGACATTAGGTTTAGTGGGTGTATGTAAAACCGGTGCAGAAGTTCATGAACATATTGATGAAGGTTTGTTTAAACGTTTAGGTTTACCAGAATGGTTAATTGCGAATACGGTAGATGAATATGTTGAACGTGCAGTTCGTTTAGCAGAAAATCATCAAGAACGTTTAGCACTTCGCCGTCATATCATTGAGAATAATGGCCTCCAAACCTTATTTACAGGCGATCCAAGCCCAATGGGTAAAGTATTACTTGAAAAATTTGAGGAATGGAAAGCGGCAAATTTAGCTGAAAAGCCAAAGAAAAAAGCAACTAAATCTGCAACCACAAAAGAGAAGACCACCAAGTCTACCACAACAAAGAAAAGTGCGGTCAAATCTGAAGGTAAATCTGAGCCGAAAAAAACGGTAAAGAAAACCACGAAAAAAGCAGATAAATAATTAATAAATCCCCGAAAGGGGATTTTTTATTGAGAAAAATTAAACAAAGACTCATTTTTTCTAAAAAAACTTGATTTTGTGGCGTAAAGCCTGTAATTAATAGACCCATTCAACACAACATAAAATAAGGAAAAATTCATGAAAAACGTCGGTTTTATCGGTTGGCGCGGAATGGTCGGTTCCGTATTAATGGATCGTATGGTGCAAGAGCAAGATTTTGCTAATATTAATCCAGTTTTCTTCACTACTTCTCAAGCAGGTCAAAAAGCCCCTGTATTTGCAGGAAAAGAGGCGGGTGAACTTAAAAATGCATTCGACATTGAAGAACTCAAAAAATTAGACATTATCGTGACCTGTCAAGGTGGCGACTATACCAATGAAGTCTATCCAAAATTAAAAGCAACAGGTTGGGACGGTTATTGGGTTGATGCGGCGTCTGCACTACGTATGAAAGATGATGCAATTATCGTGCTTGATCCAGTAAACCAACACGTGATTTCTGAAGGTTTGAAAAAAGGCATTAAAACTTTCGTGGGTGGTAACTGTACCGTGAGCTTAATGTTGATGGCTATCGGTGGTTTATTTGAAAAAGATTTAGTGGAATGGGTATCTGTCGCAACTTACCAAGCGGCTTCAGGTGCAGGCGCAAAAAATATGCGTGAATTGATTTCACAAATGGGCTTATTAGAACAAGCGGTTTCAAGTGAATTAAAAGACCCTGCTTCGTCAATTTTAGATATTGAACGTAAAGTGACAGCAGAAATGCGTTCTGATAGCTTCCCAACTGATAACTTCGGTGCAGCATTAGGGGGCAGCTTAATCCCTTGGATTGATAAACTTCTTCCAGAAACCGGACAAACTAAAGAAGAATGGAAAGGTTATGCAGAAACTAACAAAATCTTAGGTTTAAGTGACAACCCAATTCCTGTTGATGGTTTATGTGTACGTATCGGTGCATTACGTTGTCATAGCCAAGCGTTCACCATTAAATTGAAAAAAGACTTACCGTTAGAAGAAATCGAACAAATTATTGCATCACATAATGAATGGGTAAAAGTGATTCCAAATGATAAAGAAACCACATTACGTGAATTAACCCCAGCTAAAGTAACAGGTACATTAAGCGTACCGGTTGGTCGTTTACGTAAATTGGCAATGGGTCCAGAATACTTAGCGGCGTTTACTGTTGGTGACCAATTATTATGGGGTGCTGCAGAGCCAGTTCGCCGTATCTTAAAACAATTGGTGGCATAAGTTTTACTTTCACTACAAAGGGCGTATTTACTACGCCCTTTTCATTAGAAAATTATGATCAGAGAACCTCATTTTCATCAATTTGCTCTTGCGGAGTTATTGCCTTTTTTTGAGCAATTTCCGACTCAATATCTTTCTGGCGAACGAAATATTAAATTGGCTTATCGTCATTTGGTTCAGCCCGAAAGTGCGGTTAGAAAATTGATGATTTTGGTGAATGGTCGAGCAGAAAATATGCTGAAATGGACTGAGTTGGCTTATGATTTTTACCAACAAGGTTATGATGTTTTGCTTTTCGATCATCGAGGACAAGGCTATTCACAGCGTATTATTCCTCAAAAAGGGCATTTAGATGAGTTTCGTTTTTATACCGATGATATGGCAAAAATCATTGAAAAAACGACCGCACTTTATGATTATCAAACCCAATATATTCTCGCACACTCCCTCGGCGCGTTGATTTCCACCTATTATCTAGCCAATTACGATCACCATATTAAAAAAGCCGTGCTTTCTTCGCCTTTCTTTGGCGTTCCAATGAAACATCCATTACGAGATGAACTCATCATTGCAACGATGCTGGCATTTGGTCAAGGTCATCGTTATGTTTTTGGCAAAGGACATTACAAACCGGCAGATTTAAACCTTAATGAACTTAGCCATTCTAAAACGCGAATGAAATGGATGAACCGAGTTAATCGAAAACGCGCTGCTATTCACTTAGGCGGCCCGACTTTCCGTTGGGTACATTTGTGTTTAAATGCAATCAAAGCGCTCCCTAAAATTATTCCAAGAGTGGAAACTCCAGTACTTATCCTACAAGCGGAAAAAGAAAAAATTGTGGATAACAAAAATCTTGAAAAATTGACCGCACTTTTTCCGCATGCAGAATCCATGCTTGTACCTCAAGCAAAACATGAAATTCTTTTTGAAAAGGATAACGTAAGAAAAGCCGTGCTTGAACGCGTGAATCAATTTCTTCATTCTTAAAGTTGTTTTTTAATCTGCATCAAGTTTTCATCAAATTTTATTAAAAACATCTCTTAAACCTTTACTCGTACTAAATAAGTGGTATCTTTATAACCGCTTATTTAATCTATTGCGTCACGGTCGTTATTCGTGATGAATTATTTTTTGTTCATTTATCTAGGAGTTATCCTATGGAAAGTAAAATTCCAGCAGTAGAAGTCAAACTTGGCTTTAAATGGCAGGGGCTGCTGATTGCCGTCATCGTTGGTTTAGGGATTTGGTTAATCCCGACACCAGAAGGTTTATCCGCTAAAGCCTGGGGAATGTTAGCGCTGTTTGTCGCAACCATTGTGGCTATTATCGCGAAAGCAATGCCTATGGGTGCTGCAACCTTGGTGGCATTGGTGATCAGTGGATTAACTGGGCTTACGCCTATTTCACCAAAACAAGGTGATGTTGGTATGTTATCCGGCTTTGCTAATGGCACAATTTGGTTGATTGCTATTGCTATGTTTTTATCTCGAGCGGTGATTAAAACCGGTTTAGGTAAACGTATCGCGCTGTACTTTGTTGGTCGTTTTGGTAAAAAAATGATGGGCGTGGCTTATGGTATGGCGTTGGCTGATGTTGTTATCGGTCCGGGGATTCCTTCGGCTTCTGCGCGTGGGGGCGGTATTATGTACCCAATTATGCAATCTATTGCTGATGCGTATGAGTCTAAACCAGGTCCAACCGCTCGTCGTGCGGGTGCATTCTTAGCGATTGTTGTCTCTCAAATCGATACGATTATTTGTACCATGTTCTTAACCGCCATGGCGGGTAACCCATTAATTGCAGAGCTTGCTAAAAGCCAAGGTGTAGAAATCACGTGGATGACATGGTTCTTAGGGGCGATCGTACCGGGTATTGTGAGCTTAATCGTCTTGCCTTATTTCGTGTATTTAATTTATCCGCCAGAATTAAAAGATACGCCTAAAATGGCAGAAATGGCACGTGAAGAATTAAAAAGCATGGGTCCAATGAGCAAAGCAGAATGGATTCTTGCCCTAGACTTTATCCTTCTTTTATTCCTTTGGACGGTGGGTGATTTAGTCTTCCATATCCCTGCAACAATTTCAGCGTTTATCGGTTTAGTGATTTTATTATTAACTAACATTATGAGCTGGAAAAATATCGTGGCAGAAACCACCGCATGGGATACGATGTTCTGGTTTGCGGTATTGGTGATGATGGCAAATGCGCTTAATAAATACGGTGCAATCACTTGGATTTCAACCCATATTTCCGCATCTGTGGGCGATTTCAGCTGGCCGGTTGCCTTTACTATTTTAGTGTTGGTGTATTTCTATACCCGCTATTTCTTTGCTTCAGCCATGGCGCATATTTCCGCAATGTATCTTGCTTTCGTGGCAGCGGCTATCGCTGTGGGTACACCACCAATCATTGCGGCAATTGGTTTAGGTTACACCTCAACATTATCCATGAGCTTAACGCAATATGCTGGTGGTCCTGGCCCTGCTTTATACGGCTCAGGTTATAACTCAACCGGTCAATGGTGGGGCGTGAGCTTTATTGTTTCCATCCTTTCATTAGTCATTTGGTTTGGTGTAGGTGGATTATGGATGAAACTCCTTGGTTGGTGGTAATCCTTATTAATTCATAAAAAATCCCTAAAAAAAACGACCGCACTTTGATTTGTATCTCAAAAGTGCGGTCATTTTTATCTGTATTTTGAATTAATCATCCCAGTCGTCATCCCAATCACGGTGTTTTCTGTGGTGGTGATGTCTTTTATGTTTTTTATGATGGCGATATTCTCTGTCATCATAGTCTCCGCCTTTATTCACTTGACTACCAATTACACCACCTAATGCTGCGCCGCCGAGTGTTGTGGCAATATCACCACCTAATAAACCACCGGCTACGCCACCGATTGCTGCACCTGTTGCAGTATGACGTTGTTGTCTGTCCATTTCACAAGCGGTTAAGCTTCCTGCTAATGCAACAATCACTAACCCTTTCATCAATTTAGATTTCATAAATCTACTCCTTTATTTTTGTCGGGATTGCTTGCCTAAGCACTTATGCAATCCGGCGTGTAAAAGTATTCCTTTTACGATTGCTTTGACTATGTGGAAAATTAGTTAGTTCAAAAGGGTCGTTCAATTGGTTTAAGAATGAGCAATTTTTGGTATGATTGTTGAGAGGTTTAATAGGTGATTCAGTCAGATGTTGTAAAATCTATTTTCACTAATTGAAGTTAAATTTTAATGAATGAAATGAGCACTAAAATGAAAAAAGCCATATTAATCATTATAAATATTCTTACTTTATCTAGCTGTGGGGTGTTATTTGATGACCCTATTGAAAGATTTTGGAATAACGGAGTAATGTCATCTCAAAATGAAATGGAGGCATATAGTCTATGTATACGTAAATCTAAAGAAATGTATCCCCAATCAATAGATCCTGATGGATCTAAAAGAGTTCCATATACAAGAGCCTGCATGGAACAAAAAGGATACTGGTAGTATAGATGATGTTTCAAAAAGTATGCTAAAAAATTAAACTCAAAATTATACTTAGTAGAAGATTAATGATGAAAAAATTTATATTAACTATTATAAATATTCTTACTTTATCTAGTTGTGGTATAGAACAAGATTCTTATCTTGTCAGATGGTGGAATGGTAACATTCCATCAAATTATCCTATTTCAGATGAAGAAAAGAAAATAATGAAAATTTGTTACGAAAAAACAAAAGATTTACCTAAAAACACGACAGAAGAAAGGGAAAAATCATTTTCTGAATATTTAAAGTGCGAGGAACAGATAAAGTCTTATTCTAAATTAATAGAGCAAATGAATTTATCAATAAAATGTAATAACAATAAAAAGAGGATAAATGATGGCTTATCATGTTTCTTTAGTTAATACGGATAAAAAAGATATTTCTTCTAAACTAATCATGAATAAAGAAAAGTTTAGAGAGTTTTTATTTAAAGAATTCAACATGAAGGAAGAGATAAATAAAAATGGAACTTTAGAGTTTTATTATGATAAGGATGATCCTTCTTTTACTATTTTTTATACAGGAGGTATTGAAGGTGAATATTACATTAATACCACGGATGATAAGCATATAGAAAAGCTAATAGCTATTGCCGAAAAGTTAAATGATGGTACTAGAGTTAGAGGAGATGAGGGGGAGACATATAAATCTTTAGAAGATGTATATATTCATCCTAATGATGAATATTTATTTAAAAATACAACAAAGGAAAAAGGTTTTTATTTTCTTAGAAATCCTTCTATAAAAATAGGTATTATTATAGGGGTTGTTATTTGTCTTATACAAATTTTGTTTTTTAAATGATGTTTTTTCTTGTTTATGGTGATAGTTCAGTTCGATATGAGAAGAAATAATTTGCAATATGTAGTTCTTATGAAAGAAGCTTTAATTATGTCTCTAAAATTTCAGGTGGTTGTTTTACCGATATATCTTCTCTTTTTTAAGCGAGATTAGAATGGTTGAAATGAAAAAATATTTTGGAGATAAAAATGAACAAGATCAATCTCAGTCTCTTTTTGCTTTGTAGTATTTTGACTGCATGTGTTTCTTCTAATAGTTATTTTGTTCGTTTCTGGAATGGGAATGTGATACCTAAAAGGACATATGAGGAACAAAAAATTTTTGAATCATGTTATGAGAAATATAAAAATCTTCCTGATAATACAAATGAGGAACGAGAGGTCATAAGTTTGAAAGTTATGAATTGTATTTCACATGATAAATTAAAAGAAAAAGAGAAGTAGGTATGAGATATTTATTACTTATTTTAAAAAGATCTTTTTTGATGACTATCATTCTACAACTTATTTTTTATATAAATGCATGGTTTATTACGGGAAATGTTGATCAGATTGATTTTTTTGTAAGTAAAGAACATTTATTCTTTATTTTAAAAATATGGCTTTCTCTATTTGTTTTGTTTTTATTAATATATTCTTTAGATAATAATAAATATTAATGACTTACTGATGATGTAAGAATGAGATAATTAAAGTGCGGTCAATTTTAAAGAGTTTTAAAACCTCTCAAAAATTGACCGCACTTTTATATTTTTGATGCTTCTTCTATCGATATATCCCTCTCTCATAGCAATCCCGCCTGCAACACTATTCTTATGTCCACTTGTTCTATTGAGAAAACCGGATAGTCCAACTCGCTTGTTTACTTGCTCTAAAAATCAGTATGTTTATGATTTTTTGATATAAAATTATCAAATAAAAACATTTTTACATAAATTTGATAAAATTTTATTGATTTGTGACTTTGATCACAGTATTGCAGAAAAAAATTCAGTACTATGCTTGCAACTCGATGATAGATGTTTTTAGTAGCGGGTTAATAATCATGGACTTTAAACCTAACATAATAGGAGATTTATTATGGCATACTATCCAGCAGAACCGTTCCGTATTAAAAGTGTTGAACCTGTTTCAATCTTACCAAAAGCAGAACGTGAAAAAGCGATGAAAGCGGCAGGCTTCAATACCTTCTTACTTGATTCAAAAGATGTTTATATCGACCTTTTAACCGATAGTGGTACAAATGCAATGAGTGACCGTCAATGGGCCGGTATTATGATGGGTGATGAAGCTTATGCAGGTAGCCGCAACTTCTATCATTTACAAGAAACGGTTCAAGACTTATTTGGTTTCAAACATATTGTGCCAACTCACCAAGGTCGTGGTGCTGAAAATATCCTTTCTCGTATTGCGATTAAACCGGGTCAATACGTACCAGGTAATATGTATTTCACAACCACTCGTTTCCACCAAGAAGCCAATGGCGGTATTTTCTACGATATCATTCGTGATGAAGCGCATGATGCGACATTAGATGTGCCATTTAAAGGCGATATTGATGTTAAAAAATTAGAAAAATTAATTAACGAAAAAGGCGCTGAAAATATTGCTTATGTGTGCTTGGCGGTAACAGTAAACTTAGCAGGTGGTCAACCAGTTTCTATCGCAAACATGAAAGCCGTTCGTGAATTAACTGCAAAACACGGCATTAAAGTGTTCTACGATGCAACACGTTGTATTGAAAATGCTTATTTCATTAAAGAACAAGAACCAGGCTATCAAGATCGTTCAATCAAATCTATCGTTCAAGAAATGTTCAGCTATGCAGATGGTTGTACAATGAGTGGTAAAAAAGACTGCTTAACCAATATCGGTGGTTTCTTATGTATGAATGATGAAGAGTTGTTCATGAAAGCGAAAGAATTGGTTGTTGTGTTCGAAGGTATGCCGTCTTACGGTGGTATGGCTGGTCGTGATATGGAAGCAATGGCGATCGGTTTGAAAGAAGCAACTCAGGAAGAGTACATTGAACATCGTGTTAAACAAGTACGTTACCTAGGTGAAAAATTAAAAGCAGCAGGTGTACCGATTGTAGAACCAATTGGTGGTCATGCGGTGTTCTTAGATGCACGTCGTTTCTGTCCACATTTGAAACAAGAAGAAGACTTCCCAGCACAAGCATTAGCTGCAGCAATCTATGTTGAATGCGGTGTGCGTACAATGGAACGTGGTATTATTTCAGCTGGTCGTGATATCAAAACTGGCGAAAACCATCATCCAAAACTTGAAACTGTACGTATTACTATTCCGCGTCGTGTTTACACCTATGCACACATGGATTTAGTTGCTGATGGTATTATCCACTTATTTAAACATAAAGAGGATATTAAAGGGCTTCGTTTCGTGTATGAACCAAAACAATTACGTTTCTTCACTGCACGTTTTGAACAAAAATAGGCCTACCGCCCTTACCTCAATAACGGGGTAAGGGCTTTTTGTATCTAAAAATATTTGGTTAATGAGAAAAATGCGAAAACATTCTAATGACATTGTGGTTTGATGTATGTCAAATAAGGAAGTGACTAGCCTTTCTACGATAATCGGAAAGGAGAAAACTTATGAACAAAACATTGGGAAGTACCTTGATTACCTCAGGGACGATGATTGGAGCTGGGATGCTTGCCATGCCTCTCACCTCTGCAGGAATAGGTTTCACGTTTACAGTTGTTTTACTTGTTCTTTTATGGATTTTGCTCACCTATAGCGCATTATTATTTGTTGAGGTTTATCAAACTGCTGAACATGATGCCGGTATTGGTACGCTTGCCGCACAGTATTTTGGTCGACCAGGACGAATTGTCGCAACCAGCGTATTAATGATTTTCCTCTATGCGTTACTTTCCGCCTATGTAACCGGTGGTGGTGCAATTCTTGCTTCAACTTTACCTGATTTTGCGACGCCTGATCTCAAAATGAAAGGTTCTATCCTGGCATTTACGATCTTCTTTGGTATCTTTGTGGCAATTGGCACAAGTTTTGTGGATGCCTTAAATCGTTTCTTATTTATTGCGATGATTGCGGCCTTATTTATCGTGCTTGGATTGATGATTCCAGAAATTAAAATCGATAACTTAATGGCCATGCCAATTGATAAAGCGTTATTGATTTCGGCTAGCCCAGTTTTCTTTACCGCTTTTGGTTTCCACGGTTCAATTCCTACCTTAAATAAATACTTAGAAGGTGATATAAAAGCCTTAAGATTTTCGATTATTATGGGCTCTGCAATCACGTTGGTGGGTTATATCTTATGGCAATTTTCAACTCATGGTGTATTAAGCCAAACTCGCTTCTTAGAAATCCTTAATCAAGATCCAACATTAAATGGATTGATTGAAGCGGTTCGTGTGATTACAGGCAGTACTATTATTACTGCTATCGTGAAAATCTTCTCTGCCTTAGCACTGATTACCTCGTTCTTAGGGGTGGCACTCGGTTTATTAGAATGTATTGACGACTTGTTAAAACGTGTATTCAATTTTTCGGCAAATCGTTTAAGTTTAGGTTTCTTAACTTTCCTTCCGCCATTACTCTTTGCATTCTTCTATCCAGAGGGTTTTATTCTTGCGTTAGGTTATGCAGGACAAATGTTTGCCTTCTATGCGGTTGTATTGCCGGCAGCATTGGTTTGGAAAGCTCGCCATCAACATCCAAACTTACCTTATCGTGTGCCAGGTGGTTCAGGGGTTCTACTCTTTGCCTCAATTCTAGGGACTATTATTGTGTGTATCCCATTCCTGATTAAATTAGGTGTATTGCCTCCAGTAGTGGGTTAATAGCACGATTAAAATAAAAAAGTGCGGTTAAAAATCACTGTGTTTTTAATCGCACTTTTATTTTATTATCAGTCTTGGGAAAGGTGTCTTTTTACTATTGGTAGTGAAAAAATTTCGTTATTATATTGATAAAGATACTAAAGGAGTAACAAATGTTCACCCTAAATAACACCATTCCTAAGTACATTCCTATAGGAGCTTCCTATACACCTATTCTTAAAGAAGTTGTGCATGAAAATGATAAAATAGAACTTACTATAAGTGGGTATATTGACAATGTATATTATGAGGGAGATTTTTTAAAAGCTATCTATTCTGTTCTAGTAGAAAAAGATGGATTCTGTGAGGAGGGAGCTGCTTGTTATTACCCTGATATGAATAGCCCATTTCCAGAAGATCACTTTGAAGGGGTAAGGTTTGAGATTGGAGGCCTATGTGATCCTAGATACCAAATTCATGTATCTGAAGAAATCTGCTTTATGTATTTTAAAAAAGCATGCAAACGTTTTTTAGAATTACATCCTGAAAAAGAATATGCGAACTTTATTAATTGTATTTTGAACAATTGGATGCCTACCAAGGCGACTTAAAATTCTGCATTTATGCCCAAATAGAAGAATAATAGAGGAAATGTATGCAAAATAGCTTTTTAGTTAGAGCCTTGATACTGTTTTTAATTATATATGTAACATTGCTCTTTAGAGATATATTCTTTATGGGATATGCTTATATTCGGTTTCAGGAAGTTTATTGGGATAATATTGCTTTTTATGAAGCGTTTAGAGCTACTTTACCTATATATCTTCCATTAGTCGTATTGGATTTATTATATGTTCTAGCTAAAAGGAGCACTCAAAGTAGTAAGTAATAAATCCTAGGGAATACTTCAATAAGCAAGCATGAGCAAAGTCAAGTGTTGTACATCCTACAAAGTGCGGCAAAATTTCAAAGAGTTTTAAAACCTCTCGAATTTTGACCGCACTTTTTTATGCTTTTTCTTTGATTGCTTTGAGATAGCGATATACGCTAGGTTCTGAGATTTTCAAATATTTAGCGACCATCGGAATGGCGCCTTTGATATTAAAAATCCCCTTGTCAAATAAGACTTTAATGGCGTTTTCCCGTTGTCTTAAGCTGAGTGGTTTATCGGAATGTAATAGGGTGAAATCAAGGTATTCACAAAGGATATCTTCGATGGAGTTTTCGAGTTTTTCTTTATTAATTATTTCGGCCTCTTCTACCTCAGCAAAGGCAGCATCAATACCTAAAATATTGACGAAGTTTCCAAGGTTTTCCAGTGAAATTAATTTGGTCATCACATCAACCAACTCAGAGGTATCATGATTAATACAAAGGATGCCTTCTAATTTATCCCCGTTTTTAATGAAATAAGTTGCACCTCGAATGACCTTTTCGGAATCTGCCACCGCTTTGTAGTTAAAGACAAAATCCTTATCTAAATACACTTTATCCTGCAACAAACTAGAACCAAAAGAACTAAGTGGAGAGGAAAGGGTCCTCCCGCTAACGTGGCTATTCGCAATGGCTTCCATATGAGCCTTATTCTTATCAAAAGAATGAAATACGACTTCGTATTTAGGGCCGAGAACATTTCCCAAAAAATGGGTTAGGCCAATAAAATATTTCTTTTGTACGTTATTCATACCAACTTAATCTCATTAATTTCAGCTTGCTATAGGTATTCTATAACCGCTTATTTTTTATAGCAAATACATTGTAAAAAACGGCAGGTTATCTGTGGTGTTTTGCTTTAAGTAAATCTTATAATGCTTAGTGGGATGTGGTTAGACAATACTTCTGTGATATTCTTTACTATTGAAATTTGCATCTTATTCAGTTGATGGTAAGCAATTTGAAAGAATCATAAAAATATGCCAATAGGAAATTAAAAATGAAAGAACAAGAAATTTACCAGAAAATTGGGGAGTTATTGTGGTCAATAATGCCTGAAGAAGCCGTAAGGATTGATTTTATTGGTTCTATTTATCCTGAACATTATTCTGGTGGAGCTGAATGGGTTGTTGCGAATGGTGATATTCATTACTTCCCATTAGGTCAAAGACCTGATGAAATTGAAGGGGAAATTATAAATTTAATGAAACAATTGAGAGCAACCTTATCTCAAGAATGGACTCAATATAAGTTTTCCCTATTTGATAATATGGAATTTAATATTAAATTTGCATATGTTTCAGATGAAGATAGTTGGCCAATGCTCTATCTTCGAGGTGTTAGTGATCTTGACGAAAATGAGATAACGGAATATGGAATCCCTAGAGAAATTTGGGAAGAGCGAGTAAAAGCGAAAAAAAAAGAAACAGCAAGATAGTTAATTTTGACATGAAAAGTGCGGTCAATTTTCAAAGAGTTTTAAAACCTCTCAAAAACTAACCGTACTTTTTGTATTTTAATAGGGGGAATTTTATATCGACTAGCAGGAAATGCTAGCAGAAAGACAACTACTACTGTTGAAATAAATAGCCAAGAATTAAGAGATATAAATAGAAATCAGCAATTGAAGTTAAAGTTTCCAGTCAAAAGTGAGGCGAAGTAATAATATGAATAATTATATATATCGACTTTATGAACAGTTGCAATGGTGTAGCCAAGAGGATTTTTCCATTAGTAGTTTTTTTCCTTATGGACAAGGTATATCCTATGAAGCAGAAATAATGTATAACCAAGTAAGTATTGAGTTTATTTATAGATGTTTAAAATGTGATTTAATTATGTTTTTAAATGGTTCAATTTTTTTATCTGAACAGCCAGGTACATTAGAAGATTACGCTTCTTTTTTAGCTAATTCACCTATTGGTATTTATGAATGGCAACGCTTGGGTACACAATTACAGCATAAAGTATGGAGTTGTGAGTTTTTTGATGGTACAACTAAATTGGTAAAAATATGCGAAGAATGCGGTTTATATGGATATGAAGAATTTAATGAAAAAGATCACAGATGGATGATGTTTATAGATAAGGTAAATAATATTTTTTTAGAAAATAATTTAGCTTTAGATTTAGAGCGTCCATTATTTCCAGTGGGAGATGTTTCTAATAATATGCCTTAAAATATCTTTTTGGGTGATATAGTATTTAAAAAGCGTAGATAAAGTGCGGTCAAATTTTAAAGAGTTTTAAAGCCTTTTAAAAATTGACCGCACTTTTTTTATTAGAAATATAAGTTTATAGAATTTTAAAGCAACTTTTGATATCATATCGCAAATTTATCAATAACTTAATCTCTGAAGTATAATGAAGAACTTATCTCGCTCTTTTCTTTCTAGTTTATTATTTATTTCCTCTTTCGCGTTGGCGGCGCCAAGCTCACCAAATGCAAATGTAGAAAAACAAATCGATGCCAAACAACAGAGGCAACAAGCCGAACAAGATGCGGCTATTTTAGCTCAGCAAACGCAATCTGCGAATGTGCGTTTAGAGGGTGAAAAAGAAGCCTCTCGTGGCTTTCCACAGAATG
>ENA-OVGM01000312-OVGM01000312.1-human-gut-metagenome-genome-assembly--contig:-NODE-312-length-53281-cov-7.731691_pt1 | contig 53281 bp, 60 predicted proteins | sample MGYA00237773_ERZ505425 | MGnify/ENA primary metagenome ERZ505425 (study PRJEB26158, sample SAMN06016407) | human gut metagenome | biome: human gut; feature: ankylosing spondylitis patient; material... | reverse complement strand
TCTTTCTTATGATGAGGCGCAGATCTTTATGAAAAGCATAAGAGAGTTCTGCTTCGCAGGCTGGGGGAAGGTTCTTGGGGCAGACCTGTGATGATATGCACTTGTAGGGGCAAACAGTGTTCGCCCGCTATAGCTATGTTTGGAGCTGTTTAGGAAACGTTGAGCCGCTCCCTTACAAATAAACCGTCAAAATCATTTTATTCTTTTAACATTTTCAGCAACCCCATATATGGTGTTGCTTTTTAAATGGCAATAGGTTAGTTTAATCTAACTTTATAAACAAACAGGAGGTATTGTTGTGAAAAAGAAAGAGAAAAAGAAAAGTTCCTTTGCAGTTCTTATGCACTATGCAGGCGGACATAAGTATTATTCCTACGCTTCTGCTGTTCTTGCTGTAATAAGTGCATGGATAGCACTGATACCGTTTTATGATGTTTGGCGCATCATAAAAGAGATACTCAGGGTAAGACCTGATTTTTCAAAGGCGGAGAACATAAGCCGATACGGCTGGGAGGCTGTGGGCTTTGCACTTCTTGGAATGGTTATATATATCGCTGCGCTAATGTGTTCTCACAAGGCAGCGTTCAGGGTGCAGGCTAACATGAGAGTGAGCATGATGAAGCATATCATGAAGCTTCCGCTGGGTTATATTGAAACAGAGGGAACAGGTAAGATAAGAAAGATAGTTATGGATTCAAGTGCGTCAACGGAAACCTATCTTGCCCACAATTTTCCTGACAAGGCTGTTTCAATTGCGACCCCTGTGGGTCTGCTTGTTATGATGTTCATATTCGACTGGCGGCTTGGACTTATTAGCCTTATCCCTGCGTTCATCGCATTTGTGCTTATGGGCACGCTTATGATGGGTCCTAAAATGGCGGAGGATATGAAGCAGTATCAGAATGCACTTGAAAAAATGTCCTCTGAGGCGGTGGAGTATGTTCGTGGAATACCTGTTGTAAAAACCTTTGGTCAGACGATATTTTCTTTCAAGCGTTTCAAGCTTGCTATTGACGAATATGAAAAGTGGACTCTTGGATACACAAAGAACATGATGCTTCCTATGATATGCTTCACCACTGCGGCAAACGGCATTTTTGCGGCGCTTATAATTGCGGCTTTCAAACTCACTTCCCATGGAGTTACGGACGAGTTTGTTCTTAATCTTTTCTTTTATGTGATAATAACTTCTATTCTTACTGTAACACTTATGAAGATAGCATATGCAGGAGAGTCACAGATGTTGGTGGACGACGCTGTGAACAGAATGTATTCTATTCTTGAAACTGAGCCGCTTGCTGAGACAAAGAGCGGTGAAACTCCAAAGGACTCATCTATCCAGCTTGACAATGCGGTGTTTGCTTATGACAATGCAGAGAGCAACGCTGTTGACGGAATAACGATGAACATAAAGGCAGGAGAGCATATTGCGGTAGTAGGTCCCTCAGGGGGAGGAAAGACCACCCTTTGTTCGCTTATCGCACGTTTCTGGGATGTAAAGAGCGGCTCTATAAAGATAGGAGGGGCAGACGTGAGAAACATTCCGTCAGAGGAGCTTATGAAGTATGTTTCATATGTTTTCCAGGACAGCAAGCTTCTTAAAATGAGTATTCTCGACAACGTGCGAATGGGCAGACCTGACGCCACGGACGAGGAGGTCATGACGGCGCTTCGTGACGCACAGTGCATGGATATAATCGAGAAGCTCCCTGATGGCGTTGATACTATGATAGGCTCAAAGGGTATATACGTTTCGGGGGGCGAGTGTCAGAGGCTTTCTATTGCAAGGGCGTTTTTGAAAAATGCACCTGTGCTTATACTTGATGAGGCGACGGCTTTTGCCGACCCTGACAACGAGAGGTCTGTTCAGCAGGCTTTTGAGAGGCTTTCAAAAGACAAGACAGTTATAATGATAGCACACAGGCTTTCAACGGTAACAAATGCAGACCGCATTTACGTTCTTTCTGAGGGCAGGATAGCAGAGAGCGGAAAGCATGAGGAGCTTATAGAGCAGGGCGGGATCTACAGCCGTATGTGGAACGAATACAACAGGTCTGTAAGCTGGCAGGTCAGAAAGGCAGGGGTTTGATTATGAGCTTCACGGAAAAATTAAAACACAAATATGCCCTTTCAGACAAGGGTGCAAAAGGCATGATAAGGGCGTTTATTGCTGTTACGCTTGCTAACCTTGTGCTTATGCTCCCTGTGGGGCTTTTATATGTGCTTTCCTCATATCTTCTTGAGGGAGAGCTTCCAAGAGATAAGTTCTGGCTTTTTATCGGGGCGATAGTGGGAGTGCTTTTGCTCATTGCCCTTACAACGCTGTTTCAGTATAAGTCCACGTTTTACTCTACATATGTTGAAAGCGGTGTAAGACGAAGGACGCTTGCGGAAAAGCTCAGGAAGATACCCCTTTCATACTTTGGCAAGAAAGACCTTGCCGACCTTACGAACACTATCATGACGGACTGTGCAATGATAGAAACAGGCTCTTCGCATTGGATACCTGAGCTTGTGGGCGGTATCGTCTCCACTACTATCATTGTTATAAGCTTGTTTTTCTTTGACTGGAGAATGGCTCTTGCTTCAGTTTGGGTAATGCCGGTAGCATTTATCATAGTTATATCTTCAAAGAAGGTTATGTCAAGGATACACGAAAAGACGATGAAATATCGTATAGATTGCATTGACGGCATTCAGGAGGGGCTTGAAACTCTCCGTGACCTGCGTTCATACAACATGACAGAGAAATACTCTGAGGGGCTTGAAAAGAAGATAAAGGCTGTGGAAAAGCACGCTATCGTGGCGGAGCTTGCAAATGCGGTATTCGTATGCTCAGCGCAGATGATACTAAAGCTCGGTATTGGAACTGTGGCTGTTGTGGGAAGCTCGCTTCTTGTAAATGGTGAGATAACGGCGCTGACGTTCTTTATGTTCCTGCTGGTGGTAACAAGAATGTATGAGCCGCTTCAGATAGCGCTTCAGAATTTGGCTGCTATAATAAGCCTTGACGCAAACTGCAATCGTATGGACGAGATACTTTCCCACGAGGAGCAGTCGGGCAGTGATAAGCTTGACAACAAGGGTTATGATATCACATTCGATCATGTTGCTTTTTCATACAAGAGTGAAGAGCAGGTGCTTTCTGATGTAAGCTTCACTGCAAAACAGGGTGAGATAACAGCACTTATTGGTCCGTCCGGCGGAGGAAAGACCACTGTTGCAAGGCTTGCGGCAAGATTTTGGGATAATGACAAGGGCAAGATAACTGTTGGCGGAATGAATGTTGCAAACGTTGACCCTGAGAAGCTTTTGTCACTTTACTCTATCGTTTTCCAAGATGTAACGCTGTTTAACAACACTGTTATGGAGAATATCAGGATAGGCAGAAAGGACGCAACGGACGAGGAGGTTATGGCGGCGGCAAGGCTTGCACACTGCGAGGACTTTGTTGAGAAGATGCCTGACAAGTGGAACAGCATGATAGGCGAGAACGGCTCGGAGCTTTCGGGCGGTGAAAGACAGCGTATATCCATAGCGAGGGCATTTCTGAAGGACGCTCCTATCATTCTTATGGACGAGGCTACAGCTTCTCTGGACGTTGACAACGAGTCGCTTATACAGGAGTCTATTGCAAAGCTTATACAGAACAAGACTGTGCTTATAATAGCACACAGAATGAGAACTGTTGACGGTGTGGACAAGATAGTTGTGCTTAAAGACGGCAAGGTGGCTGAGACAGGCTCGCCTGAGGCGCTTAAAAAGACTAACGGTATCTACAAGCACATGGTTGAGATGCAGATTTGCTCGGAGAAATGGAAATACTGATATGAATAGAAACCACCGCTGGGAGGAAAGCTCTCAGCGGTGGTTTTGGTTTGTTTGCGCATTATTTTGCGGAGATGTTTCCGCTTTCTGATTTTTTTATAAGACCTGCGGTGAGAGCTTTTTTCAGGGTGTAGCTTATTACGCTCTCCGTTATGCCCACAGCTCTTGTGTAGCCGAATTTCTTGGCTGTTTCTCTTACGAGGTCGGCTTCTGAAAGGCTTATCTGCTGGCAAAGCACTTCTTTCACGGCATTTATTATCTCCTCGGAGGGGATATCCTCCATGCTTCGCTTGTTGGTATCGTCGCTTGTGCGATAGATAGAATAGCTTTCAGGGGATTGCCCCTCTTTCCAAAGGAAAACTCTGTTTTCATCGGCTGTGGCGAATGGTGAAACGCCTTGTGCGGCATCGGCAAAAATGCTTTCCACTCTTGAGCCGCTTCGTGTTATGCCCCATGCGGTGAAAACTTTTTTCATGAGAAGCTTCTCGCTTATTGGCGCTTCTGCGGCGATTATCTTTTCGGCTGTTTCCCTTATTTTCTGCTTGTTTTCGGGCTTATAAAAGTCATCAGATGTACCCATTATGCCAATATCTGCGGTCACATAGGGCTGTGCAAAGGCTGATGTGAGGGCGGAAGCTTCTTCTCTTTCAAACTGCGATGTGGAATAGACAGCAGGCTTTGAGGGGGGAGCGGTTACGGCTTCATGCTTTGGTGCGCTGTCTATGGCGGCTTTTATGTTTCCCAGAACTCGGTCCTTATCGTCAAACCAATCGAGCGTCCACACTCTCAGGATATTCCAGCCAAGACCGTTAAGCACACTTGGCTGTAGGATAAATCTGTCCTGTGCGGTTGAGCTGTGGAGAGTGTTTTCACCGTCAAGGAGTATGCCCAAGAGATACTCCTTTTCGTTGTCAGGGTCGATTATGCCAATATCAACTTTGAACTCGGAGCTTCCGATGTTGCATTTCACCCCATAGCCAAGCTCTTTTATGGCTTTTGCGATACACTCTGTTACAGTGCCGTCGCTTGTGCTTTTTGTGGTGCTGTGGGCTGTTACGGCAAGCTTTCCACGCTCGGCAAACTCCAGGAAGCCTTTAAGTCCTGCAACGCCCTCGGAACGTGTTCTTGAAAGGTCTATCTGCTCAGGACGGAGGACAGAGTAGACTATCATGGCTTTTCTTGCACGGGATATTGCTACATTAAGTCTTCGCCAGCCGCCGTCACGGTTGAGAGGGCCGAAGTTCATTGAAACTTGTCCCTTTTCGTCAGGACCATAGCCGACGGAGAAGAGTATAACGTCACGTTCGTCGCCCTGAACGTTTTCAAGGTTTTTGATGAAGACCGGCTCCGGTGACTTTCTGTCAAGCTCTTCAAGCTCAGGGTGGTTTGCCCACTCTTCGCAGAGCATATCGTCAATGAGATTTTGCTGAACGGAGCTGAATGTTACAACACCTATGCTGTCATTGCGGAGCTTTTCGTCGCTCATTCGTCTTATTATCTCGTCAACAACGGCTCTTGCTTCCGCCTTGTTCTGCTTTGTTCTGCCCTTGTCATAGTGACCCTCGGGGTGGATAATGCTCACCTTTGAAATTAGGTCGTTATGGGACGGGAATGTGAGAAGCTTATTGTCATAGTATTTCATGTTGCTGTAGGCTATAAGGCTCTCGTGGCGTGAACGATAATGCCATTTGAGATACTGCTGCGGCATGGAGATAGCAAGGCAATCATCAAGGAGGCTTTCGAGGTCTTCTTTTTCGCTGTTTTCTTCGTCTATCCGATTTGAGGAGAAGAAGTTTGTTGGCGGGAGCTGTTTAGGGTCGCCCACAATAACAACGTTCTCGCCCCTTGCGATAGTGCCTGCGGCTTCGGCTGTTGGCAGCTGTGAAGCTTCGTCAAAGATAACAAGGTCGAATTTAGGGAACGAGGGGTCTATATACTGTGCAACTGATATTGGACTCATGAGCATACAAGGGCAGAGCTTGCGGAGAAGATTTGGTATCTTATCGAAAAGGCTTCTAAGCGACATCATTCTGCCGTTGCTCTTTATGGCACGTTTGAGTATGCCCATTTCAGAGGTGGAAGCGCAGGCTGAGCCTTGGGCAGGTATTTTTGCGGAAAGACGAGCCAAAAGCTCCTGTATAGTCAGGCGTGAGAATTTATCGAGAGTGTCTTTGAACTGTGTGATAAGGTCGTTTGCACTGTTACTGCTGAACTGGCTAAGACGTTTATCGCTGTTTATTATCATAAGTGCAAGCTGATAATTTACTGTGCAGGAGAATGCTTTTTCTACGTTTTCGCTGTCAACATTGCCTGTGCGGTAGCTTTCGCTGACACCTGAAAGTCCGTTGTCTGAAAGCTCTTTGTCAACGCTGTTGAACTGGGCAGCGTATCTAAGCTTATCGGCGTTTTCGGCATAGGTATTAAGCTTTTCCGAAGATAAGCTAAGCCAATCTGCACTTGCTTCTATGGCGGTCATGTTGGCTGAGAAGCTGTCCTCAAAGGCTGAAAGCTTTTCAAGGAACGAGGAGAGAGCCTGTCCTTCAGAAGTGCAGTTTGCTTTTCCGATAGTCTGAGCCATTTGTGCAGGGTCAGCGTCCGCTTTCTGCTTAATGGCATTCATAATGCTGTCGGTTTTTGAAACGGCTTTTTCAAGGGCATTCCAATCGGTCTGCTCGTTCATGTAAATACCTGTGAGAAGCGCTGTTACATCTGACGGCAGGCTTCGCAGGAAGTCTTTCTTTTCGCTTATGGTGCAAAGCTTATCGAGAATTTCACCAAGGTTTGCTTTTGTAACGGAAGCAGGGTCTTTGGCGTGGAGCTTTATTCCCTTTGTGAGCTTTCCAAGCTTCATGGCTTTTGGCAAAAACCAGCTTTGCTCTGCCCGCTTATAGAGCATTTTCGATTCTGACGCAGGAAGGTCAAAAATGCTTTTTTCAAAATGGCTGAGGATATCGGTGCAGAGAGCGGTATACTCTTTTCCTACGGCAAGGGTATCTTTGATCTTTTGCAGGGTGATATCATAGTGAGGTGCGCAGAGCAGTCCGCCAAGAAGTTCACCGTCAGCGGTGGAAGCTTTGTATATGTGGGAAAGCATTTTTACTGCTGTCTTGTCAAGGTCACCGCTGTAGCTATAAGCCTGTGCGAGAGTGTGCGCATACTGAGAGGAAACAGCGGCTTTTTGGGCAAGGTCGGCGGCTTCAGTGTGGAATTTGTCACGCTGTTCCATAGAATATGATGTAATGCCGATATCTTTAAGTGGGAAGTTGGCAAAGTCGCCTGTTTCGGCTATGGCTATTGAATATCTATGCACAAGGTCGCTGAAACGGTCGAGAGTTTCCTTTGTTATGTTTGTGAAGATATCTTTTGAAACTGATATTTTGTCTTTTTCGGATATACTGCGCTCATAGGCTGATATAGCTTCATAAAGGGTCACACCACAGTTACGCTTTTCGTGAAGTGCGGTTATGGTATCGTTGAGCTGGGCTTTCTGAGCTTTGAGCCTTGCGGCTTCGGCTGAATACTCCTCGGGAGATTTTATTTTGCCCACTTCAAGGGCTTTGTCAAGCTCTGCAAGGACAGTGGTCTTGTTTGTTTTATTGGAGTGGAGTTCAAGGCAGAACGGATCAAGCCCTAGATTTGCAAGACGTTTCTGCACCACGTTGAGGGCTGCCATTTTTTCGGCAACGAACAGCACGCTTTTATCATTATAGAGTGCGTTTGCTATCATATTTGTGATAGTCTGAGATTTTCCTGTTCCCGGAGGGCCGTGGAGAACAAAGCTTTGGCCGTTTCCTGCTGCGGCAATGGCGGCAAGCTGTGAGGAGTCTGCGCTCATTGGCACTGCCATGTTTTCAAGGTCAAGGTCGGAATCTATATTCTCAGGGGTTATGCTTATATCCTCGGGGGCATAGGTGAGAGAGCCAGCCATAAGGCTGGACACCACCTTGTTTTGGCTTATCTCCTCTGATCGGTTGCGAAGGTCGTTCCACATTACGAACTGGCTGAACGAGAACAGACCGATAAAGGCATATTCCTCGATGTTCCAACGCTTTTTGCCCATGACAGCCTGACGGATAGTATTGAAAACAAGGGGCAGGTCTATGCCGTGTTCGTCAAGTGGGAGAGGGTCAAGACCTGTGATACTGATGCCGTGGTCTTGGCGGAGGTATTCAAGAAGCGTGACATTTATCTGAGTTTCTTCCTGTCTGCTCCTTATTATATAGCCTTTATTGCGTGTGTTGCGGACAATATCTATAGGGATAAGCACCAAAGGGGCATAGCGTGGCTTTTCGGAAAGGTCGCTTTCATACCAGCGGAGAAGTCCCAGAGCGAGGAAAAGGGTGTTGCTGCCGTTTTCCTCCATGCTCACCTTTGCGGAGCGGTAGAGGCTTTTAAGGGCGGCGTCAAGATCGGCTTCATTAAGGAACGTTCTTATGCGGTTGTTTTTGAACTCGTTCTCGGCGATATTTGTCACAAGGTCCTTTTCGTTCTCGATAGCGAATATTTTTGCGTCACGAGTGGAAACTGTCCACTCGGTAGGTATTTCCATGATACGGAAGTCACTTCCGCTTGCAAGCTCGTCCTCAAGCTTTCCAAGGTCTGCGGTCATAAGCTGCATGGTGTTCTTTGTGACACGGAAGTTCAAAAGAGAATTTCGCAGGCTGAAATCAAGGAGTTTTCTTTCCCATATGCGCATTTTTGTGACGGGCTTATCGTTGCCCTCTGCCACTTTGCCAAGAAGCGAGCTGTTAAGCTCGGAGGGGGCGAGAATCTCTTTTGGCTTGTCGGATCCTTCTGCAAGCTGCATACCTGAATAGGTTTGCTCGGGACGCAGTGGGATAGGTCTTATGCCACTTCCACGGGTGCGGATAATGTCTATGACGCATTGAAATTCCATGTTGCTTATATGGTCTTTGCCGTGTTTCATGGCATGGTCGAAACGCTCGACATCGTGAACGTTGCTGTCAACAAAGTCTGTACACTCCACAAGGAGCATTTCTTCGGCATTTTCTGCAATGCGCTTTTCAATGGCGGAAACATCGTCAACGCAACAATCTGCGAAAGTTTCGTTTTCAAGCCAACAGCCGCAGAATGCGTGACCTGTCATGAAAAACAGCAGAGGGTGAAGTCCCACCGCTTCAAGGCAGGCGGCATAAAGCACCGCAAGGTCAAGACAAGTGCCCATTTTTTGCTCCAAGACCTTATGCGGCAGGCGTATCCTCTGACCTATGACTTCATAGCTTGCAGGGGGATCGTTGTAGACTATTTTCTGCTGGACGAGGGCGGCAAAAATTGCTGCCATTTGAAGCTTCACGTTGTTTGGGTTGTTGGTCTGATAGCCTGTGAAAGAGGGGTCGCCTTTCCACTTTTTCAGGAACGTGGAAGCGTCATGAATGACTGGGGAGAGCGCAGGGTGATTTGGCGTAACAAATGCGGCTATCATCTCAGGCATTATGTTCAAACCGCTCCACTGATCGCAGGCGAGAAGCTCTATAGTGTTCTGATAGGTGAAGATATTTTCACCCTTTTGAAGCACCTCAATGGTGATATTGCCAACCATTTTTTCTGTAAGAGAGAAAAGAAGATCTGTGTTGGTAGATATCCTCACGGGGGATATCTCGGCAGAACTTTTTGCGGGGATAGAGCCGATATAATATGTAAATTCCTTTGCAAACTCAGGCTCAAAGGTTATTTTAAGTCCGATATTCTCAAGGACTTCCTCTGAGTTGTTATTTACTACAAGGCTTCTTATGACAGGGACATAGTTTTGTTGCATGGCAAAGTTTATAGATGCGTTTATGTGTCCGCCGACAGTGACGATATTATCCACTTTTACCCCTCCGACAATAATTTTTTAATAAGGAACACCGAACAAGAAGCGTGCGGTGCAGTCATATATACTCATTATAGCACAAATAAACACATTGTGCAATATTTTTCCTGAGGACAGGATATGCTATATAAAAAGTAAACCCATTGTTCATAGTATCTTTATTGAATAGGTGGGAGGGTTGTGCTATAATACACTTTGAAATTCAATAGAAAATTTGGAAAGGTGAAAGCTATGGAAAGAATACTTGATTGGAACAAATATTTTGATACTGCGGCGAAAATGGTTTCTGAGGGAATCGTTATGCTCAAAAATGATAATAATGCTCTGCCACTTGATACAGACAAAGAGGTGGCTGTTTTCGGACGCATACAGTTTCATTATTATAAAAGCGGAACAGGCTCGGGAGGAATGGTGAACGTTACTAAGGTAGTGAACATTCTGGACGGGCTTATTGATAACGGTGTAAAGGTCAATGAGAAACTTCTTGGTACATACAGAAAATGGGACAAGGAAAACCCATTCGACTTAGGCGAGGGCTGGGGCGGAGAGCCGTGGTCGCAGAAAGAGATGCCACTTGACGAGGGGCTTGTCAAAGAAACTGCAAAAAGCTGTGAAACTGCCATTGTGATAATAGGCAGGACGGCAGGCGAGGAGCAGGACAACAGGCTGGAGGCAGGCTCTTATTTGCTAAGCGATGACGAGATAGCTATGCTCACGGTGGTTAGGGAGCATTTTAAGAAAGTTGTTTTGCTTCTCAATGTGGGAAATATCATAGATATGACCGACATAAACAGAATTGCCCCTGACGCTGTGCTTTATGTATGGCAGGGGGGAATGACAGGCGGAAAGGGTACGGCGGACGTTTTGACAGGAAAGGTCAGCCCAAGCGGAAAGCTTCCTGACACTATCGCATCCAAGGCGTCAGACTACCCTTCGGACGCTAATTTCGGCAGGGAGAAAAACAGGGATATTTACGCTGAGGATATTTATGTGGGATATCGCTATTTTGAGACTTTTGCTAAAGAAAAGGTGCTTTATCCGTTTGGATTTGGTCTTTCATACACTGCGTTTGAGATAAAGACGGAAAAGGCTGAGATAACAGAGGGGGCTGTGAAGTTTTCTGTATCGGTGAAAAATATCGGTTCTTACAAGGGCAAAGAGGTAATAGAGGTCTACTGCGAAGCTCCGCAGGGCAAGCTTGGCAAGGCGGTCAGAGTGCTTTGCGGCTTTGAAAAGACCAGGGAGCTTGTACCGCAGGAAGAGCAGGCGGTTGAGATAGCAGTGGATATCGCAAAGCTTGCTTCTTATGACGATTCAGGTGTGACGGGCAACAAGTCATGCTATGTGCTTGAAGCAGGGGAATATAAATTCTATGTGGGCAGTGACGTGAGAAGTGCTGAATATGCTTGCAGTTTTGAGCAGGGCGAGAATTTTGTAACAGAAAGGCTCACTCAGGCGCTTGCTCCTGTGGAGAGTTTTGAGAGGATAAAGCCTGTTTGCGAGGACGGAGCTTTCAGCATTGGCAGAGAGGCTGTCCCTGTATCTGAGGTAGACGAAAGTGCAAGGCGTTTGGAGAAGCTTCCGAAAGAGATAGCATACACCGGTGACAAGGGCATAAAGCTTTGGGACGTTAAGAATGGCAAGAACACAATGGACGAATTTATTGCACAGCTTTCAGACTATGACCTTTCCTGCATTATAAGGGGCGAGGGCATGGGAAGCCCTAGGGTCACGGCTGGTACGGCTTCGGCGTTCGGTGGAGTGTCGGAAAATCTCAATGGCTTTGGCATACCTGCTGGCTGCTGTTCGGACGGTCCGTCGGGTATGAGACTTGACTGCGGCACAAAGGCTTTCAGCCTGCCGAACGGTACGATGATAGCTTCTTCGTTCAACAAGGAGCTTACAAGGGAGCTTTTCACTTTTATGGGGCTTGAAATGGCAGCTAACAAGGTGGATTGTCTGCTTGGCCCTGGAATGAACATTCACAGACACCCTTTGAATGGCAGAAACTTTGAGTATTTCTCGGAAGACCCTTTTCTTACTGGCAAAATGGCGGCGGCTGAGTTAAAGGGCATGGCTGGTGCAGGGGTGACAGGTACGATAAAGCACTTCTGTGCGAACAATCGTGAGACAAACAGGCATTTTATCGACTCGGTGGTATCGGAAAGAGCACTCAGGGAGATATATCTAAAGGGTTTTGAGATAGCGGTAAAAGAGGGAGGAGCTTCCTCTGTTATGACCACATATGGCAGAGTAAACGGCTTGTGGACGGCAGGAAACTTTGACCTTAACACAGTGATACTTCGTGAGGAATGGGGCTTCAAGGGCTTCACCATGACGGACTGGTGGGCGAACATAAACGTTCGTGGAAAAGAGCCTGACAAGACGGATCTTGCAGCTATGGCTAGGGCGCAGAACGATGTTTACATGGTTTGTCCTGACGGAGAAAAGAATGACGACAATACGCTTGTTGCCCTTGAAAATGGCGGTATAGAGAGGTGTGAGCTTCAGAGAAATGCGGCGAACATATGCGGATTTCTTCTTCACACTAATGCTCTTAAGCGTGCGGAGGGTATAGGAGATACTGTCAAGGTGATAAACCGAGAGGACGAGGAGCAGGAGGACGACAAGCCTGTACAGTTTTACAAGGTAGACCGTGACATAACTCTTGACCTTAGTGATGTTGACACAAAGAAAGGCACTTCTTATAGCTTTGCTCTTGACCTGTCAAACTTCGGTATTTACAGGGTGATAGTTACGGCAAGCTCTACGCAGAGTGAGCTTGCGCAGATACCTATGACGCTGTTCAGCATGGGAACTGCGGTGGGTACGTTCACGTTCAACGGCACTGGTGGCAAGGCTGTTTCAATGGAAAAGGAAACGCCTATGTTCTCACGCTTCACAACTTTCAGGATATACTTTGCGCAGAATGGGCTTGAACTGCACAGTATCAGGTTTGAGCTGACGGACGAGAAACGTTGATTTAAGGCTGGCGTTATGTTTTGTGCAAGTGAATAAACAGCAAGATCGGTCAGTAGATCCCAAATGGGATCACTGGCCGATCTTTTGTGGTATTTGTCGGTGATTTGGGCATGAAAAAAGGACTATCAAACGATAGTCCTGAAACTGGTTGCGGGAGACCGCAACATATTTTTCCCACGATACTTTTCAAATTTTTATATTTTTTTCAAAGATAGAAAAAAATCAGCCGCCTCAGATCACTCCGAGACGGCTGAACTACTATCTGATATACTTTCTCCGACCGCAACGTATCTTCTGTACGATACGTTGTGCGTGTCTCCAATCTTTTTCCGATATCAACGGCTCATAGTCGCCCTGATATAAATGCCCCTTAAAGCTATAATAGCCGATGTAAACAGGGCGTGTTACTATTTTCTTTATCGACTCAGCGTTAAATGAACTTCCTCGTCGCCCATGATGCCCCATTGCGTTGACTATCTCAGCTACAGGTAGATAGGACTGATACTCAATGAACTTTTGAAAAATTAACCGAACAACTTCTGCCTCTGTTTCGTTGATAATAAGACTATCCTTTCCATCTAGGTTATAGCCTAAAACGTCAGAACAAGTCCTTTTTCCCTGAGAAGCTCTTTCAGCAAGCGCAAATGAAACCCTTTCGGCAGTCAGTTCCCGTTCCATTTGAGCGAAAACACCAAGTACGCCCATCATAGCACGCCCTGTCGGTGTAGATGTGTCGAACCCCTCTGTGCAACTTATTATGCTGACGTTATGCTTTTGTAGTTTATCCCACGTATCGTAAAGATCTGCAACGGACCTTGTGAAACGGCTTAACGCCCATATCAGTATGATATTAAATTGACTTTTATAAGCCGCTTCAAGCATAGCTTGACATGCCGGGCGGTGTGTGATATCCTTTGCACTTATTCCCTCGTCAGCGTATACATTGTATACCTCATAACCTCTTGTGGCACACCATTCTGTTAGTGTCTTTCGCTGAGCCGAGAGGGAGTACCCCTCTCGTGCTTGGTCCAGCGTTGACACCCTTATATATATTGCCGCTTTCATAGCGCAAGCAAGCCGTCTATTTCTGCAAGCCTTTTGAGAAGCTTTTCACGCTCAGCTTTTAAGCTTTCCACGTTTATGTCAGATACGAGCTTAACGCCTTCATGATCCTTTATCTTGCTGTAAATTGTTTCAGGCACACCCTTAACACGAACGATTGTACCCTCATCAGCTGATATTCTGGGGTTTTTGGCAGAGCCGCCCGAAGTGGCAAAACCACCTGTTATCAGCATTGCATTGTCAGAGAAAATAACTTCTCTATCACGATAGAGCCTTTTCAGAACAACCATTGAGCCGACTCTGATTTCTCCGTCCTCGTAGCCCTCTGTATAAGTGTCGAGGTCAAGATCTACTGTGACAGTGCTGACCGCACCAAGCTCTCCACACTCTCCGTAGCATTCAATAAGCAACGCCTTGACGGCTTCCTTGTTCTCCTCTGGGAAGACCCAGCAAGGGGCATTCCACTTGCCCTGTATCTGCTTTGCCCCTGCGACAAAGCTCTTGTTGTACTGGCTGTTTACCTTGATTTTTTCGTTTTCTACTGTAACTTTCATGTTTTTTTACCTCCGAATATTTAATCACTTTTTTCTGAAAAATACGATTACGGCTGCTACAAGAATGATTATCTCAGCCACATTAAGAATAATGCTTACGATCTCCATTTGACATTTCTCCTTTTGTGTGATATAATATCCGCAGCGGAGAGCCTTTCGGCTCTCTTGCGGAATTCCTCTTTAGTCTGTGAGCTTATCAATAAGCTGTATCAAACTGTCTAAGAGGTTTAAACTTACCTGAATGATAAGCAGCTTTAGGACGGTCGCATTATCTTCAGGTTGGCGGCTCTTTTGAGCCGCTTTTTTCTTTTTCTTACCCATTGGTTTCACTCCTTTCGTTCTTTTCTGATATTATTATACACTTTTCAAACGTGTATGTCAATGCTTTTGGAATATAAATATACACGAAAATAAAGTGCATATTTTGTATATATTGTACACTTTACAAAAGAGCATATATGTGATACTATTATTGTGAGGTGATATAATGATAAGAATAAAAATAGATGTATTGCCACGTCTTAAAGAAAATGGGTACAGCACCTATAAGCTAAGAAAAGACGGCATACTTTCCGAAAGCACTATCCAAAAGTTAAGAGAACGCAAGGTAGTATCGTTTGAAACCATTGACTGGCTCTGTGGCACTTTGGATTTACAGCCGGGCGATATAATCGAATACGTGAAGTGTGATAGCAACGATAAGTATGATTATCTTCCAATCACAACTGATAAAAAGGAAACTGCTATCGAAAAACAAGAAGAATGTGATAAATTTAAACAGCAAATAGCAGCGCCTTATCGTAGTAATACTGATAATAAAGACGATGGCGTAGTTCCATGGTAGGATTAATAGTGGCGGCATTTGTTAAAGACAAAACTGAATATTAAGTAAATCAGCCGACAAGGAATAATCCCTGTCGGCTGTCTTACTGTCTACTTTATCTTCTTTGTAATCTCGTCGCTGAGCTTCTTGATGAAGTTCACGCCTGCAATGCCGTTTTCGTAATATCCCCACTTTTTCAGCAGAGTATTAACTGCCTTTGCAGTACCTTTTCCGTATGTACCGTTCTTATCCATACCTACGTTGTGAAGTTTGACCGCCTTTGCAAGAAGCAACAGTTCCTTGAGGGCAAGCACACCGTTTGTTTTGTTGCCCTGCTTGTAGCCTGTCTTGTCAAGCACTTTCGCACTTATCTTGCTCTGGTTCTTTGGTCTCAGGAAGCCTGCAATGTGGTCATAAGTGTGCTTGACCTTAGTGCAGGCTTTTCCGCTCCAGTTTTGGTCATACGAATAAAAATAACTCGTGTTGCCCTCTCCCGTGCAGATTGCTATGTGACCCCAGCCGCCATTCAACGTGCCTGACCATATCGCTACATCACCCTTTTTCGGCACGAAACTTGGTGTGTTCTTTACCTTTGTGAAATTCGCTTTCAGCCAAGTATTCTTATCGAATAAATCCCAAAAGTGATGTGCGTCATACCAGAAATTCTTGATACCTGAGCCGAAGACCTCGTTGAAATATGCCGTTGCAAGGTCTACACACTGTTTGCCTGCTGCGCCGTCATAGTTAACCGCTACACCATTGTGCTTCTTGATAAACTCATCATATGTCATTTTCTATTCCTCGCTTTCGTTTGTATCCACTTTGCTTTCAACTGTGATTTTCAGTTTGTGTACGATCTTCACCAAGAATGACGGCAATGGTATACCTATCACCGCAAGATTTTCCAAAATAGAAATACATTCATTGATGATAAACCATATCGTCACGATAAGGCCAAAGTAAAAGCTGACGTTTACCTCAATGGCTATCTGTGAAAGTCCTGAGATAAAGAGCCAATCAAGCACGCCTGACACCGCCACCACAAATATGTAGCCGACCTTTTTGAAAAGCCCTTTAAGACCGACACGGCTTGAAAGTTCGCCCCTATTCCATGCTTTCCACATTCCTGTAATGTAGTCAATGATCATCACAAGTACCAGAATGACTATAGGTATCGCCATAACACGGAAATACGCTGACAGCCCTGCGGCTATCGCTGATATGATGATTTTTGCTGTGTTTTCTTTCATTACTGTTCCTCGCTTTCGTATGTTTGTCCCGTGATTGTTGTATACTCCTCAGCTGTGATCCACTTGCCGACGGCGGTGTGCACCATAGCAACCGACCACAAACGGCTGTCATAGTATCTCTTGACCTTGACGTAGTTCTTACTCATCATCAATCACCTCATTCAACTCAACACCATTCAGCATAGCTAGAAAATCAACGTTTGCCTTTATCCTGTCTATCTCGGTGACTTTGGGCTTGCGAAAATTATCTTCCGTCAGCCCTGCGGCTTTCAGCATTTCTTCTTGCAATTCTGTCATGTTGTACCTCCCACTTCTGATAGTTTCACAATATACTCTTCTTCATTTGGCACTGGTATATGGTAATTATCGTTACTGTTTTTGAATGTTACTGAACCCCCTGCCTCTACCTCGATGTTACGCAGGAAATCGTCTGGTATCAGGGTTGAAATATCCGTGACAATTGGTTTTTCTAGTTCGTAGTATAGGATAACACCCTGCATTGCCTGTTTGAATGCGGTGGTATCGGTGTAGGCGGTGTCTTTGACCTGAATTTGCGAAACTACGGTAACTCCGTCTATTGCGAGTGTTTTATCAACAAATACATTGGAACTTCTCGCAACTGTTCTATATTTACTGCACAACGCATTATAAATGGTTGTTCCAAATGCACCTAGATACTTAAAATTGAGATGTACCGCAGGTGCGTAGAAATGATTTCCAACAGCGGAAGTCGTGTTAAATTTCCAATCCAGTGTTCCCAAATCAACGCTGTTCACGCACTGAACGTATCGTTTATTTTCATAATCCACATAATTCTTAGCCGTTCCTGCCGACCAGCCGTAGCCAGGCAATGCCTTGATTGCTTCTGGTATCTGGTAAACGTTGCTGTGGTAGGGGGTGTAGGCTGTGGCGGTTGGGGATTTTTCAATTTGAATATCGCACAAATCAAAAAATGATTTTCTATCAGTGCCTGTAGACTCTCCACTAAATACAGATAAAATAATGTATCCGTGTTTAACCGAGATAATTCCAGTTTTATCGACATTGTAACCATAGCCAGTTAAGTGTTCTATAATCAGTCCTGTTATATTATTATCAGTGCGGATTTCAGAATCAAACACATACACTGATTTGCTCATGCCCGAAACATACCCAGATTTGTGTTTTGTTGATACCGTATAATCACCATTTTCACACGGAATTTTCAAACCCTTGTACCTACCGTTATAATACATCGGAATTGTATAGGCATCGCTGTTTTCTTTGCCACTTTTGTTAAACAAATTCTTCCCCTGCTCCACAACGCTCTCCGTGCCTGCACTGACTATTTCCCCAGCGTTATACTGGTAATAATCATTAGGGAACATGGCTTCAAATTCTTCCACGCTTGCAGGCTCGTTGCCTGAACCGAACATGGCGGTTAAATTGAAAATCTGTGGTTGTAGTTTAACGTTATCATATGTAACGCCATTGTATAGATATAACGTATAGTACCATTTCGCATTACTACTTCCATTTGTGATTATAACCCCACGACCTGTTTGGTCATCTCCATATCCTTGCGATGAAAATAAAAGTTGTTTTACTCCATAAACACCTGACAATGGGTTTGCCCTTAGTAGATATTTATGACCTTTTACATTTGTTAGGACTGCTACGGCGATTGCTTGCCCTTCTTCTGTACATGCTCCATTCAATGTAACAATTCCGTCACCTGAAAGCGTAAACTTAACACCTTTGGTTGTAATTTCTTTTGAGTTAGAAAAATCAACCAGCTGATTAAACACAATTGACCTACCACCCACCGACTTGACCGACATCAGCTTACCGCCTGTCGGAACAGTCTTTGCGTATGCGGTTTCGCTATCAGTTTCAAATTTGTGTGTCACACCATTGCCCATGTCATATAACGCATTTACCCTACGTTGTAACTCTTTATCTGTCAGCTTCACACGTCCTATTTCAGCCGTGTTTTCAGCTATTTTTCCGACCGCTGTTACATAGTCATCAGGCAGACTGTCAGCCACCGCCTGTGCTGTCTGTGCGGCGGTTTCAGCGGCTACCCTGTCCTCTGCAACCTTAGCAGTGTTTTCCGCTACATTAGCCTTGTCGGCTGTCACCTGTTCTGCCAACGTCTGCACCGCCTGCCTGTCTGTTGCAGTGCTGTCAGCGCAGGTCTTTGCGGTCTTTGCATAACCAGCCGTTATTGTTTTGTCAGCTGTGGTCTGTTTTGCCGACGCTGACGCCTGGTCTGCAGATGTTTTGGCGGCGTTCTGTGCAGTGACCGCCTCAGCACGTGCGGTTTCTGCACCCTGTCTAGCCGTTTCAGCCTGTGTTGCGGACGTTTCTGCAGATGTCTGTGCGGTTTCAGCTCGGCTTGCCGCCTGTTCTGCGGTGTCGGCTGATACTCCTGCGGTGGTAGCTGATTTCTCAGCGTTTTCAGCCGCTTGCATAGCCGTGCTAGCTGCATTCTCAGCCCTTTCCACGTCAGCTTCGACCTGTTCACCGATTGCCGATATCCTATCCAGTGCGTCAGCTGCCACACTTGGTGACGGTACTGCATTATCGCCGATAGCCGAACCTATTCTTAGGCGGAAAATTCGTGATTTCTTCACCAGCACATATTCATCACCAGACAGCTTCTTCGCCGCTATCTGACACGATACTGTCTGTGCTGACCGCAAGATATCTGCGGTTGGCGTCCATGTGCCCTCTGAGATATCCACATCGTAGACAGTGCCGTCGCCATAGTCGATAGTCAGCACATAGCGGTCTGCGCCGTCTATCTCCATGCCCTCGACCGACACAGGACGGGCATTTGTTTCACCAACATAGCCCAAAAGGGCTGTGTTCACGACTACATTGTAGTCTTCGTTGATTTTTATGTGCATTGATATTCCTCCTTTCTATGGCTTTGTTACGATCCAGTCAATAATGTATTCACCCTGTGGAACGGTAGCACTTGCACTTTCTGCGTTCGTCAGCGCTACTATCAAATTGTTGCTTGTGAAAAATGTTTCTACACATAGCCTTCTCACTTTTGGTGCCGACACCTCCCGTAGACTACAGATGATCTGCGTGTTCTGAGTCGGTGTGAACGGCAGATTCAAAGTCGTTGTGGCCAGTGTCGTCTCTGACGGTACAATAAAGGTCTGAGATCCTGCTGGCATATTCATCTCATTGATTGCATTCTGTGCAGCGGTCAATGCATCGACAATAGCCTGTCGGACGTCTCGACCTGTATATGCTTCTGCCACCTGTGTGATCTCTAAGCTGATATCAATTGCTTTTGCCATAATCATTTCTCCTATTTTCTTGATGTCATTCCACTAATTGTGTCGATTTTGTCGCCAAATGTCAGCACATTCTGCGATCTGTCATTGATGTCGATACTGGCGCCGATGCACCTCAATACCTCGTCAATGCCAAGGTAGCTATTGACAATGCGATATTTGCAGCCGATTGCAAAGCCGTCCAGCTTCTCATCAATGTCAATAGCCGATACCTCATACTGAACTTTTGCTGCTTTTAGTGCTCCGGCACATACTCTGCCTGCTTGAGACAATACGCCTGGAGTGGTGATATTGTCGAATATCATAGTTCCAGCGTGTACTCCGTACCGCTCTATCAGCTGGTCGTTGTCGATATACTTCGTTACTCCCGAAAGCGTCACACGTTCGCCCGTATCATCGTTGATGACAGCACCTAGCGGATACAGCCTTGTGATGATCTCACTTGGGTCAATCGCCTGCGTGATAGATCGCATATTCCTTCCTAGTTGTATTGTTTTATTGCTGACTTCTGAAAATTCGTTTGCTGTGAAATCGAAAAATCTAATGCCTTTATCGATGCGCACCCTCATTTCACCTCTGATATCTTCGCCGGAAATCAGGTTTTTCGTCAGTTCTGAGAACGTGTCTTCATATCCTGGATTAAAGATGTGCTGTGCTTGCGAACAGTTAATATTGCCAATATGTATCTGCTTGTAGCTTTCAACAGATTTATTGTGTGCTGAAAGTAGTGTGGCTATATACGTTCTTATGGTGCACTTTAGCTGTTTGATAATTGGTACACTATCTTTCAGAAAACACAAACCGCCCTCGCAGACAACTTGCTTGCCAATCTCGCCACTATCGGTCATGTATGGTGATATCGTCAGTACTCTGCCATCGAATATCAGACCTTCCTTGTCGTCGTAAACCTTTATTAACGATGTCAGTTCCTTTAGATCGGAGTAGCAGCTGTTGTCGGGATATATGTTGAACGTAAAGGTGTCAATAGTGTTGATTTCTTTGATGATGGTTCCTATCAGCTTGTTGGTCCTGACAGAGCCAGTTTCGTGAAGCGTCTTTACATCATCGAGTGTAACTAACATAGTATTTCCTCCGTAAGTTCGATTTCAAGTGAACCAGATCCGTATAGAGCTAAGACATTTGTGCCGGGTTTGACGACGAAATTTTGCATTCTAAACGTTGATTCAGTTTCTTTGTATAGGTTTTCTGTGAGGATATTACCGTTAAGATCAAGCATTGTCAATCCTCGTTTGTCCTTATCGTTAGCATCTTTGCGATACCTTAAGCTCGGAACTATGTCATCTTCGGCATAAGAATAGAAGTACAGTACCCCCGGCTGGGAATGATAGCCGTCTTTGTGTGCTATGCAGGAGAGATGTGTCTGATTGAGGCAATCATCATCAAATGCAAATGTATCCCACGCTGTGTCTGCAAAGTCGTCAGAGACCTTATATGGTGCTACATCGAAAGTGACCTCGAGAGTAGCTGTTATGTCATCTTCACCAAGGCTGGTCTCAACAGTTCTACACTTGCCGACAAAATGATAGTTCTCGGAATAGTTGTCATAAATATTCTGCTGTGGAGCTTCACATAACCAGCTCTTGATCTTCTCAATCCTGCGGAGCAGTGTGACAGGTTCTGTATCAGATACGAACATCTTGTATGATACTTCGGTGTCGTCAAAATAAAAATTGCCGTCATAGTCAGACAGGTCAATACTGCCGTTGCGATAAGGTACAGTCACTTTGATCTCACGCTTCTTCGGCTCTGCAACTGTTGCACTGATTATTCTGATTTTAAAATCCTCATACGACTTTTTGCCATTAAATCTGATTTGTCGTGTCATACTGCACTACCTCTTTTCTTTCTCGCAGCTCTTTCACCAAGCATTACATCTATAAATGGAACTGTTTCCTCTGCAATCACTTTCCCATTCGGGAATACTATCACGTTATGAATAGTCTCGGGCATTTGTCTGACTGTTGTTGGGACGGCCTGAGTGTTTTCTGTGGCGCTTGTTGATGCTTTCTGCGTGATACTGTGGGCATATGATCCATTATATACCGACCTTGCGACCCTATTTGTATCGCTGTATGTATTGCGCATATTCTCTGACAGTATCTTGTCACCAGTATTGGTATAGGCTTTGATGATATCGTCCTCTGATGACTTCCAGCCTTTGATCTCACCCTGCGCATTCATTTTCGATATATTCTCAAATGCCTTTGAAGGGGAGTGTATATCATATACCCCCTTGACCGCCGCAAGCACTGCGTTCGCTCCACTTGTTGCGGTATCAATGACAGACTGCTGTGCAGACAGTATGCCTTGCTGCATACCTACCATCATTGCCGCACCTGTTTGTTTCCATACGTCTGATATCTGGCTTATTTGGTCACGCTTTTGAAGCGTCTCTATGGTCTTATCATACTGTTGCCTGAGCTCGTCGAACTCTGATGTTGCTATCTTCTTGCAGTCGCTCATGCACCCTTCCCACATATCACTGTACTTTTTCAACTGAGGCTGTGACATAGACAGTAGCGCCTTTATCTTGCTTGCAGATTGCGGACCTGCTTCCCGCAAGGTCTTAATAAGACCTTTATTCACGCCTCTGTCTGCAAGCGTCTTGATATCATCAGACCAGCTTGCCATGCCGTCAAGATTAGATTCCAAATTCTGCATAAGTTGTTCTGCAGATATCTCAGCACCGCCGTTGAATTCGTCGAAGAGGTTAAGATTGTTCTGCAATTCTTCCGTTCGTTTCTGGACGGCTTCGTCATAGCTCTTATTCATCTCAACTATTGCGTCAACAGTTTCTTGCGATACCTTGTGTAATCCGTCTTTATACATGACAGTGCGGTTATAGATCGTATCGACCTTTTTTGCATTGTCCTCTACGGCCTTTGAATTGTCTTCGAGAGCAGAAGAGTGCTCAGAAACGTACTTGGAGGCATCAGCATAGTCTGCGTTCAGTTGCTCAATCTCTCCGCCTGCGGACTTATACGACTTCTGAAGCTCTTTTACAGACTTGTCAAGCTTGTCGTACTGCTCCTGTAGATCCCAGTACTGACTTTCATCAGCGACGTTCGCCCAATCTGCGTTTAGCTTATTCATCTTCTCTTGAATCGGGATCATTTCTTTTTTCTTTTTGGCAATTTCTTCTTCAAGCTCTTTCTGATTTTTCTCAGCCTTATAGAGGTCTTCTGATATAGCGACCATATCTTTCTGAGCGGCTTCGACAAGAAGCTGTTCTTTCTTCGCCTCAATGCACTCGTATACGGCGTCTCTGTTATTCAGCAGCTTGCCTGTCTGGTCATCAATCTGCAAGTTCAGGTCAGGCATAGCACTATTGAGCTGTTCGACGAGGGCTTTCATTTCTAACTTCTCGTCATTAGATAAGCTCTCGGCGTCAGAAAGCTCAAAAATTCTATCTGCAAGACTTTTATAGCTGCTATACTCGGCTTCTATATCTGTCTTGGCTTCTTCTCTCTGATCTGCGGCTTTCTTCATGGAGTCTGTCAGTTCGTTCGTGCTGTCAACCAACGCCTGCTCTTCGTCATTGAGGACTTTTGTTGAATCAGCGGCGTCATCAACCGAAGTTGCATAAGACACAATACCGCCAACTACCGTACCTATAATAGCTGCAATTGCTCCTACCGGCGACGCTTTTTGAGTTGCATTTAAAGCCTGCTGGGCGGTTTCAGCTGCTTTTGTTGCACCTGTAAGGCTCTTGAATGACTTTACGAGGTCTGAAACGTTATTTATGGCTTTTTTTGATACCATTGCCGACGTTATTCCTGTCAATCCTCCGATAACAAGGTTAGAATGCTCGCAGAAGAACTTTACACCGTCAATGAGGATAGGCAACGAACCTTTGGCGAACTTGGCGCCTGTTTCGACCAAATCTCCAAGGGCATTGCCCATATCGTCGAATTCGTCACTGAGGTCTCCATCTTTGATATCCTTGGTGAGTTCACTGAAAAGCTCTGAGCCTTTTTCGGCGGCGTCTTCGAGGGGGGCGCTGAATTTATCGAAAATAGTTATGCCAAGGGATTCAAGGGAAGAGTCCATTATAGCCAGTTTGCCCTTAAGATTGTTATTCATGGTGTCAGCCATTGTCTGACACGCTCCGTCAGCGTTATCTACCTGAGCTTTCAGGTCATCGAAAGACCCACTCATGCCTTGAAGCATGGCGTTGACGGAAGATAGATCAGTCTTATTGAAGATATCACTTAAAGCCTTTGTCTTCTGGTCATCTGAGAGCTTGGAAAGCTTGGCGTTAAGGTCTCCGAAAATATCGTTGATATCTCTGATATTTCCCTCACTGTCAGCCACGCTTACGCCCAGCTCTTTCAGCTTGGTGGAAGCAACGTCTGTCGGTGATGTTAACGACAAAAGCATATTTCTGAGATGTGTGCCGCCCTCTGCACCCTTGATACCGTTGTTCGCCAGTATTCCAAGAGAGGTGCACATTGTATCAACGTCCTGCCCTGTGGATTTGACCGTGCCGGCACACTGGAGAATGCCCTCACCCAGCATAGCGACTGTGGTATTAGACTTCTGGGCGGTCTTTGCCATCATGTCCATATAGCCGTCAAGGTCACTCGTCTGCAACTGTAGTGCTGACATAGTATCCGTTACCATGTCAGTGCAGGACGCAAGATCCATGCCTGAAGCAGTGGCAAGATTGAGAACTTTCGGCAGTGTTTCAACCGCCTTATTTACGTCATATCCTGCAAGGGCCAAGTAATTAAGAGCGTCAGCGGACTCCGAAGCGGTATACTTTGTTGTTTCGCCACATTCACGGGCGGCGTTCTCTAGCTTCTGATAGTCCTCAGCGCCTGAGCTGACCTGTTCTGCGGTCATGCCCATTGTCGCCGCCACATTTGACATTGAGCTAGAGAAGTCAATGCCGACTTGTGCACAGCTTTCCGCCGCTTCCTTGGCGGCATTAGCTATAGCTTTCAGCCCCTCAACGGCTAGATTAGCGGAGAAAACGTCCTTGAAGACACTGCCTGTCTGGTCAGCTTTATCACCAAGGTCTTTGACCTTATCTGACGTATCCTTGGCTTTATTACCAAGCTCCTTGGTGCTATCGTCTGCGGTCTTGGTCTGATCTCGCAGTGTGTTCAGCTTCTTCTTGGTCTTTTCAAGCTCTTCCTGATACTTAAGATATGACTCAACAGGAAGTTCGCCTTTCTTATATTGCTCGTTGATATCTTTCTCGTTTCTAATGAGAACGTCCAGCTTTGTTTTTGTTGCTTCGATAGCCTCGCTCAACAACTTCTGCTTCTGAGCGGTGTATTCAACGTTAGTCGGGTCAAGCTTTAAGAGTTTGTTGACGCTGTTCAGATTTTTTGTAGTCGAATTGATATCGGCATTAAGCCCTTTCATGGCGGCAGTATACTCAGACGTATCACCACCGATTTTGACGTACATACCTTTGATTTTCTCATCTGATGATGACTTAGCCATTACTCACCCTCCCATGCCTTTATTTTCGCAATATACTTTTCATATCGTTCTTTGCTGATTTTTCCCTGCTTATATCGTTCTTCAACAACAGGCAGGTTTGATTTCAGTTCTTCGTATTTAATTTCGGGGTCAATGACCTTTTTGCCGGCGGCGATTAATCGCTGTCGGTCATAGGCGCAGGCATAGTTCACTACCATACCATACGTCATGCGGTCTAAATCAGCGACAGTAAGACCCCTGTTTACAACAAGGGAGATGACCTCCTCCGATTTGAGAGGCCGATCATCTCCGCTTTTACTGCCGCTTATGGATTTTTTCTGTCAACTTTCATGTTTGCCTGCAGTATAGGCATAACCTGATTATAGATATCATCAACAGGAAATGCACCATAGGCGAAGCTGTCAAGCCACGTCTGAATAGGCGGTATGCTATCATCATAAGTCTTGGCAAGCACCCATAGGGTGCGATATTCGACCTGTTGAACAAAGGCACCCTTACCGAACTGATGTACCTTGACAACGTCCTCAAGGTACTCCGTGCCGAATGCTTCCTTGTATCGATAGAAAAGGCCTGCTGTAGCCTTGAAGCCTATCTGCCTGCTGTCTATAGTCAGGACTATTGTATTGCTCATTGTCATTCACCCGGGGTGTAGGTGTACTCAGGAAACTTTGTGAGTACTGTGTTACCCTTTATACGGAAACGTGCAATGTGTCCTTTCTTGTTGTTGACAGTAGCCTCAGCCGGTGACGGCTTGCAGGCAATCTTATGCTCTGTATACTCATAGTCCATACCGCTGTCTTCCTCTGTCTTAACTGAGAATTTCGTGCGATCTGTAGTATAGCAGTAAGGGAAAACCTCGGTGTATCCCTCGGCTTCTGATGTTGACTCATACTGTACGATCAAGCCGAACTTTGGCGCTTCTCCTGTTCTTGCTACTTCGACCAGTGTGCCGTTTTTCTCTTCGATGACATTTCCGTACCAGTCTTTCTCAAGATCATCACACAGGTCAAGTGTGGTGATAGTTCCCTCGTAACCCTGATTAGTCTGACCTGCGAATGCTACTACGCCGTCAGCCCATATCTCCTTGCTTGATGACTTCGGGTCAAGGCTTACCTGACGGGTGCCCGAAAGCTTTGTCTTATGATACTTAAGTTCTCCATATGTGATAGTTGTCGCACCACTGACATCTGTAGACTCTGTAATCAGTGCATGGGCAACGGCTTTCACTGTTCCTTTCATTAATATTCCTCCTTGCGATCGAATTCATATACCCACATATCCATTTGCTGATCCTGCCCCAGATAGCCTGCGGCGACTGAGAAACATATGCCCTTATCCATAAGGGCGTTCTCAAATAGGATATGTGTTTCTTCATCTTCCGGCTCGCAGTATATTTCAACTGCAATCCGTGGGATAACTGCGACAGTTCTTCCGTCTGCAGATATCGTCTGAGGTGTCTTGTTTATCCATGTTGCGAACGGCAATTCCGTTTCCACTGGAAAATCTATCTTAGCAATCCTGTCCGCAGGAATGCCTGAAAGTGATATAATTTCTGTCAATGTCATTTCGACTTCTCAATCTCCTTTCTGATGTTTTCCGGTAATTTTTCTTCGGCATACTCTTGTCCGTAAATCATGTGCGGATAAGCTTTCGCCTTAAACGGAAGCGTTCTGCCACCACGCTTCATAGCATGGCCATACTCCAGCAGGTGTGTGAGAAGATACTGCTTATTCTTCTTGAAATTCACTATCTGCCGAATGTCGAAAGAGTCCTCGTACTCGGTGCTAACTGTAAGCGCCTTGGCATACTTGCCGGAGCGGTTATTGAACGTGAAGTGTTCTTGGACGACCTTGCGGGTTTCCTTTGCGGTCTTCTTAACGGCTCTTTTGGCGGCTTCATTAACACGTTGACTTTCTTGCTGAAATGCGTGCTGTAAAGCCTCAGCCATCTCATCAGGACTCATTGACATGGATTTCTAACCTCTTTTTCCGCTTTTCTATTGATAACTGCCAAGCCTGCGGCTTAGCGTCCTTTATCATCTGAACTTGAATGACGTTATACTGGTCGCCGTTCATTATCACAATGTCAGTCGCCTGCGGCTCGGCGATAAGTGGTATTCTTATCACCTTATCACAGCGATGCTGATACTCAGCGGCTTTATAGAAACGCTCTGAGCCGACGGTACGATTGTCATATCTTATGCCTGCTTGCTTGATTTTCAAGCCGTTGGCATTGATGATAGTTGCAATAGTGCATATGCCGTCATTGAACGTCTGCCGCTTGCTTATCATACGCTTCCTCCTGACATCTCCTCAATCTGACATCTTGCTCTCAGAGCGAAGAGCTGAGAGTGATAATTTTTTTCAAAGTCCTCGAAGCAATCGTTATATATATATCTGCAGCAGTCGATCAGAAGCTGGGCGTCGCCGTTGATATTTTCGTCAACGTTGATATCCAGCACCTGACCTGCATATCCGTTAAGTACTCCTATAGCACGTGCTATAATGCTGTTTATCTTTCTGTCAGTAGCTTCGTCTGACCAAGTTATGTTCAGCTGATTTTTAACTTCCTCGAATAATGCCTGCTGCATTTATATCAACTCCTTATGTTTCTGACGGTGTGACAGTGTATACCGTCGGGATAAATCTCTTAAGTTTTGAGATATCCAGATACCTGAAAGCATTGCTGTCGAGTGGCTTGCCGTTGCCGTATGTTTTGATCTTATATGTCCTTGCGTCATCAAGGAACTTGAATGAGTCATCAAACTCCAGCTTACCGCCCTTAGCCATACCAAGACCCATGAAGTAACGCTTGCCAAGGCCGAAGATAGCTCTGTCATCAGGAACGGCGCATGACTGGATAATAGTGCATGGAATAGGCATAACATCGTTAACCCATTTTCCCTGAACGAAATTTGTTGTCGCAGGCATTACCTTTGTCAGATATGTCTTTGGATTGACCACAAAGATGAGGTTGTCGAGTGGACGGTTATTACCCGCTTCGGTCTTCGTGAGCTGGGCGGCAATAGCACCAATAGCTTCAGGGGAGAGTTCATTGAGTGCAACTGTCTTCTGGTCAGGATACTTGCCACCGACTACTGATGCACTACTAGATACGTCCTTGCACATTCCGATAGGGCAGTTAAGACCGTCGCCTGACACGACACCGGTTTCCATGCCGACCCAAAGGGCTTCTGCCAGTATCTCACGGACATATCTATCCAGCCATGAGGCACCAAGGTCAAGCATATCGTTAGACACTGGAATCCATGCTGTGAGCTTCTTCAGCGCAACGTCAAAGGTCTTGAATGCACCTGAGAGTTCCTTGTCGATAGCTGTGTTAAGATCTCCCCATTTAGCGGTCTGAACGCCCTGATCATTGACCAACATCTTTGTAATACCTGTGGTATCCTGGAAATTGATGAAGTTGAGCAGAGGGTGCTGCTGTGGGATCTCACCAAGAACTGACTCGATTATAGTGATTGGCATTGTCTTATCAACGTTTGCCAATGCCATCTTGGGGTCAGAGGACTTGCCCGCCTCAATGACGGCGTTATAGTAGTCTCTTTCTTCACTGGTCAGCATTCTCACACCTCTGGTGCTGAGTATCTGGCTATCGACAGACTCAGCGGTGCTCTCCACCTGCTCCATTATGACATCTGAAATTAGATTGCCATACTTATCAAGGGCGGCTTCCATGCCCTTGTCATCACTATCTCTGATAGCGGCTGACAGTGAAGCAAGGATATCTGCTTTCTGCTCTTTGATTGCGTCAAGATTAATCATTCTTTTTTACCTCCATTTTCATGAACTTTTCAAAAGCCGACATAGCGGCATTTGTTTTTTCTTCTTCGGTTTTTTTTGCTGGCAAAGCCTGCTGTGCGGTGGACTCCTTATAAAGCTCAATGAGCTTGTCTACATTCTCCCTGTCGAGGGCGCTTGACATAGTGTACTGCTTTGTATCACTAAGCATTGTAGCCATATCAACGGGCTGCTCTGCGGTTGATATGCTATCGCAGAAGCCTTTCTCAAGACATTCTGCCGCTGTCAGCCAAGTACCCACCTTTACCATATCGCTTATTTCCTCACGGCTACACTTGCCGTTGCAACGCTCTGCATATGTAGTGATAGCGGTATCGGTCATCTTGTCAAGCTCAGCCGCCGCCGTTCTCATATCGTCAGCATTTCCCTCACAGTAGCAGGACGCCTGATGTATCATCATCATGCTGTTGCTATACATGATGATCTCGTCCGCTGCCATAGCGATAACGCTTGCGATAGAACACGCCCAACCGTCTACATAGCAAGTAACGTTGGCTTTATGGCGCCTAAGGATATTTCCGATAGCAACGCCCTCTTTGATCTGACCACCAAGAGAATTAATGTACAGGTTGATATGTTCACAATCTTTGTACTCATCAAGCTTGGCGGCGAAATACTTAGCGCCTGTCTTGCTCTCCTCAACTTTCCCCTTTTCCCAATCAATGGCAAGTCCTCCACAGACTTGTGAATATAGATATAGGTTAAGCTCTTTGGGCTTATCCGCTTCCATTTTGAATTCAAACTGATTAAAAATGCTATTCATTGCTGTTTCCACCTCCTTCGATTGTCTCGTAGTTCTTAGTTCTTGTGTGCTTATCGGCCCAGGCTTCTGGAATTCTTTCCTCACCTGTCTTCTCCCTCAACTCATTCGTTGAGTAGAAGCCACTTGCGATAAGCTTGTCAACTGCATTTGCCATTTCAAGCACATCAAGGTGCTTAAGGTTATTTGTACAAACTTTGGCGTAGCACCCACGCAGGACTTGCTCTTTGGTATAACGCTTTGCCGTTATCTCGTCTGATAACATCTTGGCGAAAGGATCAACGGCAGATGTCAATGTCATTGATAACGCTTCACTGATGTTCTCGACATTTCCCTTTACGATAGCCGGTGAAACGTTGAAAGCGATTGCCGCTTTCTCTAATGCGTCATTCAGCATAGAAATGTAGTCCGTTGTTTCCGATACTGTTCTCTTGGTTTCGCCTGCTGTTTGAGGTGTATATTTAATGCCACCCCATAGCGGAAGAACGGCGTTCTTAGCGTCAAAATAGGTTTTGAAATAATTATTCATAAGAGTATCGAATTTCTTTTCAAAATCGTTCTGCCCCTGTGCCATTGGTGATATTTCGAGAATGCCTTTTTGACCACCGCTCTTAACATAGGCGTTTGAAGCCGTTTCCAAGAAACGATTATGTTCTTCTAACATTTCCGTAAGTATCTGTCTAACGCCACCATTGGAATATGTGAGATATAGGACATCTCCCATATCGAATGTTTTTTGAAACGTAAATGCGCCTCGTGCCACCTGAGAGAAACGGTTAGGATATAGCGCATACTCTTGCGTACTCCAAGAGTCGGCACAGATTATCTGCTGACCAGCGCTGACAACAAGGCTTTCACCACGCACGAGGGTCTTGCGGACAAGCTCGTTCTTGAATTGCACGGCGGTCTGATTGACATTAGGTTTGATATTGAACAAATACCATTCTTCGCCACGGAATGACTTGCCGTCACGATAGGTTTTTATCTCGCACTTTGAAACCAGTGCCGCAAGGATTTCAACAACAACTTGAACTGCGTATGCTTGAACGGCAATTCTCGTTTCGTCATTATACCCAACCGACCGGACACTTATCACTTCATCACTCTTAGCATTCATTATGCGTGATAACAGTGATCTCAGCCCCATTGCGTTACCTCCTCTCTGTTTTTGCTAGTATGTGAATACGTCCATAATATTCATATCCATAGGCATACTTGATATTTGCTCAGCAATTTTATTCTGCGCTGCTTTCGCAGCAACATATGCCTTGAAAGGGTCTGTCTTTCTGGACTTAGGCTCTATTTTTCCATACGTCATATTGCCTGCGGACGAAGTGCAGACCTTGGTGTTATTCATAGCCCAGCGGAAAAGGGGATTGTCTCCAACTGCAAGCTTATGATTCACCAGCTGACTTGTGATTACAGGCATTATCATCATTTCATTCGACGGACGAACAAGCATGATATTTCCGTAACCTTTTTCATCAGAAGCGTAGAGATTTTCTTTGAGCGCCCTCCTAAGCAGCGTATAGCGGTAGTTATCTATGCCAGTCATTGTGACATTGGCGTTAAGCTCCGCCGCTTTCTGTGCCACCCATATAACGGGTATCTCAGGCGGAATCTCTGGACCGTCAACGAATGACAGTAGCCCCGCCGCCTCCCACTCTTGCAGTGGCGCCTTAATTCTTGACAGATCTGCAGAAGCCTTGCACACCCAAGTATGTGTTAGCCACACATCAGTTCCGTCTACGTCAAAGAGCAAGCCTGCTGAAAGGAAGTCATCTGTCTTCATATAGTCAAAGCCTGCTGTGCATTGTCTGCCTTGAAGCTTTGACAAATATGGCGTGATATCCTGATTAGTTGCCAGGATATTATCAAATGCGGTTATACCGCCCTCTGTCTGTTGCGGCAAACAGTTCATGCGTTTAACTGCGAAACTGATATTGCTTATCTTATCGTCAAGATAGTTTTGAAATTCCGTCTTCATTTCCTGAAGAAGATCGGGCAGGTATTGCAGTGAGGGGTTAGCCTTATACCACATTTCGGGCATTTCGACTTCTTCGGGACTATCCACCCGGGCTATGAACGGAAGCATACCATTGTCTTCAATCTCGCCGTTAAGAATTCTTATGCCTTTGGCTTTCTCTTTATCGAGAGGTCCTTCTCGAACGAAGCCGTCAGTACTCATGATAGTGCGGCGGGGTCTTGGTACTTTTCCGAGACCACCGACAGCAACTTCAATGAGCTTGCTATTCTCATAGGCGTGTACCTCGTCATGATCTACCTTTCCCGGACGTGCGCCGTCGGCTGACCTCGGGCTTGATGTTCGGAATTTCAATTCAGACTTCGTTTTTAGATTTATTATCACTTCTTTGTTCCAGTAAAAGAACCGCTGCATTTTGTCACGATTGTCTTCCAGAACGTTATATACGTCTTTGAATGTGGTCTCTGCTTGATCTTCTGTTGTTGCAAAAATATCAATGTTGTAATGCTTGATGCCATTGGTAGGTGTGAGCAAGCAAAAGTCTTCAAATCCTAAGTATCCGTTTTTTCCTGTTCCTCGCCCAACATACAAAAATAGCACCGGCCAACGTAAGGAACCGCTTGCGGTATATGTGCAGTTGTGAAGTACAAATACGAATTTTTCCCAAGGAAAAAGGCCAAAAGGGAAATATTTTTCATAGCTGAAATATTTTTCTGCCTGGGCAACATCGATGTAGATATCTTCTGACAAAAACATGCGCTTGACGTAGTCAATAAGCTGATACTGCTCAGCACAATACGGATACTTATGCTCCTCGACTAGGCTGATATAGTCTGCAAGATACGAGAGGTCAAGAGCTTCTTGACCCTTACAGTTCTTCGTCATCGTCAAGGTTCTTGACCTTGTCAGTTGACAAACCCAAGTCTTTCAGAATTTGAAGTTTCTGCTTATTGTACATATACGCCTGCTTTACGGAGGGATTGTCTTTTTCATACTCTTTTCCTACCGCAGAAACCGCCATATAGGTCAGTCCTCTCTTGCGAATATCAGCCTGCATTTTTCGTTCCTGCTTCTCGTAGAACATATAATCTGCGACAAGCGACTTGTAGAAATCGACAGAAGCTCCCATCTGGACAAGCTGTTCTGTCAACGAATTTTCGATCTCTGATAGACTAGGCTTTTTCACTTTTGCCAACTCCTTACATTTGATTTTCTTGAAAAAATTCTCTCACGTGCGTGCGAGGGCGGATTTGTCTTTTGTGCCTCCCGTCGTACAAGGCCGAAAAAATTTTTCGACCCTTGACCCCGGGGGGTATCGCCGCAAGGCGCTCACCACCGCTCCTCATTGACGAACTTATCTGCACGTTCTTGCCAGCGCCGTTCTGGGTGCTGTGCTTCATGACAGTCATGGCACAGTGCTATCAGCTGTCTATGCCGTTCGCCATTATCGTCATAGTAATACCGACTGTATGCAAGCTGCGGAAATTGCTTAAGATGCTTGACGTGATGAAGAATATTTGCTCTCGTCACCTTGCCTTTGCACTTGCATATCTGACACTCATTGTGCTGCTCTGCGATAACGCTCTTACTGAACTTTCTCCAGTAGCGGTCGTTGTAGAACTTGTCAACTCGTCCGTCCTTGATTAGCTCTCTGATCTGACTCGTACTATACACGTTATCACCTCGCATATATAGCACAAGGACCACGTCATACAACGTGGCCCTTGCACCGGCATAAAACTATGGAAAAACTATAACAACAACCCCGCATTATCATCATAGCATGCAGAGTGTGTTCGTGCGTGTTACAGCGTGTTTTTTTTGCAAAACTTGCAATGCCTGCCTTTGCAGTAGTCCTCTGAAGCATTGGCTTGTCTGGCTATCCACGCCCATGACGGCGGCTGCCACCCTCCATCCTTGCGTGGCACGAGGTAGCGAAGTCGAAAAATAATCCTAATGAATGCGTCATCAATGCCTGACACATATGCTTCAATCTCTGATATCTCTGCTTTGAGTCTGCTATAATCATCACTGTCTGTACTTACCCACTTCAACTCAGCCTTAAGCTGTCGATATGACAGCAATCGCTTCTTAGTCATGATGATTCTCCTTTCCCTGCCTTGCCGATAATTCTCTCGATATTTTCGTCAGGATATCTTTCAACACAACACCGTTTTTTTGAAGCGCATGGGCATGACGTGTCAGGCTATCGTCGATATATGCAACGTATAACTTACCACAGTGAGGACAGTTATAGCACCATACGTCCCCCTCTATGCTTTGAAATCTCTTTTTGCGAACGCAGACTATGAATTCCTTATGGCAATCATCACATATCACGCTGAGCTCAGCTCCCTTAAGACTCATCATCTCACCCCCTATATGTTCAGCTTCGCCGTTCGGCGGTACATGAATAGCGATATGTAGAACGTGCCGTTATCCTCGTTCCAGAATGGACGGCAATCAGCATAGTAATAATCTTGATACATATTCTCGAACAGCGCCGAGTTATCACAGTTATATGCCATGCTCTGCACCGCACGTTTCGTTAAACGATAATCGTTATTCTGCGGTTGCGGTTTAATGCAGTTAGTTGACGCAACATAACGCTTGGCGTGCTTGCCGTTGTTATGTTCTGAAATCTTCTGCTTGCAGAAATACTTTGCAATTCCTGCACAGCCTGTCTGGTCAAACATCAATGGCAGGACCTTGTCAACATAGCCCTTGCCCCATATGGATGCTATCTCGTTGATAGTCAGACCACCTGTCATGATAACATGGAAGTGGATACGTCCAGACTTTGAGCCCTGCTCAATGGAATAAATATACTTCATTCTCGGTAAGCTTCTCTTGACTCTTGCTCTATTCACACGTTTGACAAAGTTAGCAAAGTCTTTCTTGGCACGCTCAAGGTCAGCAGGATTATTCTGCGGTGCATAGGTCAGCTCGAACTTATAGTCTTTGTCAGTGAAGTTTGCAGGGATAAGTCTTGCCAGAGCTCTTTCAGCATTGATCTGATTCAATCTCTCCTGCACCTTGCTTGTCGGCTTTCTTTTCTTTTTTCGACTAGAAGAACGTGGGCAGGCATAGACAGGATACATATTCACTTCCATGTAGTTTCCATAAATATACTTTTGCTCTCTGTATCTCATAAGACTCATTGTCATTTCCTCCCACTGTCCGAGTTATTAAGACCCATTACAAGCCCTCATACCCGTGCTTACACACGGGCTGAACACTTGTTCTATACTATATATAATATATAGGGCTTCACTCTGTCATTGCCAATTGCTCATAGTTTCTGATCTTGTCTTTTTCTTCGCACTCCCTGTTGAATACTTCTTGTAACATATCGTGCATGGAATTAATGTCATTAAGAAGTTCTTGTGTTACAACGCCATGGGTTTCACACAGTACACCGAGCGTAAGCAAGCCTGCTTTGACGATTATCATATCATCAATGGAATAGTATGTAAGAATTTCATAATCATCTATTACTTCAAGGAATGATTTCGGGCATATATGCACTTTTTCTGTGCCTGAGAATATCTGATATTCGCTTAGCATGGCAACGAATGTTGAACGACGATCTATCATCTTGCCTGTTGTGCATGAAGCGATGTTCATAACAATGCTGCTCTCAATAGCAGGCGGCAGCTGCTTACATCTCCAATTCTCACGGTCACTTTCATTAATGTCAAAAAGCGTGAGTAACTGTTCGCTGGTATTCATGTTCGGCATGCCGTAAAGCGGATATATCGCACTGCCTGAGCCGATCCATAATGAATTATCATTTTCATTATAGAAGTAGGATATGGTCTTAGCCGCTTTACTGCATATTTTTTTCAGCTTAGATATTTTCATTTTCTCACTCCTTTATTAAGGTACTTCAAGATTGCTTCCTGCGCCTGCTCAAATCCTTTGCAGACAACTGCAAGATAGCCGTTGTCATTAAGCGTTTTCAGAAACTTCTGTTGAGATTCCGATACTCGTCCACCTGATGTGCGTTTCATTTCTATAAAAAGACCGTAGTAACCGCCACGTGCCACCGGAAGCATTATGTCAGGCACACCTGACTTTACGCCCTCAGACTTAAGATCTGCGGCAGTTCTATAGTGGCGATAGCCGCCGTTCGGTATAGCGAACATATACTCCAGTTCAGGATACTTGCCTGAGCTGAATGTCGCCCACTTGAAAAGCAATGCCTGCTCTATGTGTTCTGTTGGTGTGTTTGAATTTTTCATTACATAACACCGCCCTTTGGTATGTAGAAAATCAAGCATTTGCTCCGCTGTGATGATGAACACTTAACTTTCAATGTTCTTGGCATTTTAAAAGATTTAGATTCAATTGTTTCTATACCAATAACAGTCCATATTTCTTCGTCTGTTGCAATCTGATCTCCAACTTTGAGTGTTGAAAGAGCTTTTTTCAAGTTCTTTCTATCTTTATTTCTGCCCGTGGTTATTTCAGACAAGATTTTCTGCGCTATAGCTATTGGATTTTCATCTGACATAGTTATTCCTCCTAAAATGTTACTGTCACATTCAGTACGGCCGCCGCTATCCAATAGACGGATTTCTTGTAGTCCTTTTGCAAAGCGTATATGATAGCTGCTCCCACGTCTAGCAGAATCAGCAGGAGTGGGAATATGCATTCACACTTGATTTTTATCATGTTTTTGCTCCTTTGTGTTTAAAATGTGTATATCCTGTGTAGTATTGGTTAAACATATTGACAATCGTATTTGACGGTGTTATAATGTATAAAATTTCAAGAAAGGAGTGATAAAATGTTACAACTATTGCAGCCAATGTGGTCAACGATTAAGATTTTTGCATTTGCCTTTGTGAAACTCGTTGATACCGTCCCTGTCCTTGGTGGTCTGCTCATAGTATCGATTGCCATTGGGCTTTATACATTTATCAAAAAACGTCATCAAATATAATCTCATGCCGCCCTATGTGGCGGTTTTTTTTAGGGAAACATTCCCTCCAAATGATACTTTTTAAAACATTGCCATGACTCTTTCTCTTGATACACTTCGTCATACCTTGCCTGAATGCCGTCAAGTGTCATAGCTATCTCTTGCTGATACTTCACTTCGGGATAGTACGTAACTTGCATGAATTTGAAAATCTCAGGATTAATATTCATTCCGCTCTGATATCGTGCCAAAAACGCTTCCATTTCATATTCCAAGATATAGAAAAGATATCTTGTTCCCATGCTCTTGTCTTTGGGTTGAAATACGCCGTACTTGGTTTCCAGCTCTGAGTTCTCGCAAAGATATCTTACTTTTCCGTCCGTAGCGGATAGCTGAATATAGACAGTGCCAGCTTCGTACACTTTGCCTTTTTTCACACATTCAAATGTCACAATGTCAAGCAGTGGTTTGCGTTCCTTCTTGGCATGGGAAAGAATGTAGTCCGTGCGGTTTTCAAGATTTTTCATTTCAAGCCATGTTGCCATGGTTTCACCGACAATGTCTTGCTCAGTGAAGAATTTCAAAAAATCGTCCTTGACCTGATTATATTCATCATCACCGCAGAGGTCTTTCAGCGTTGCCATAAGGTCATTCGTTGCCTTACGCACTTCAAGTTCGCTTTGTATCAGCTCTTTGCAGAGGTCTTTCAAAGACGGAAGTTCTTCCTTTTCAAACGTGTCAACATAGCGTGGAATGTTCAAATTGTAGTCATTCTTAGCAATTTCCTCATAGCTTGCCACGTTTGAGAATTTTTCAACAACACTGCGGTTATGATATGTATCGGCTATTTTCTGAATATGCTCGTCCGTCATGACGTTCTGCTTGCCGTGTTTCTCGAAAAGTTTTTCGGCACTGATAAACAGAATATCTTTTGTTTGCTTATTTTTGCTAAACACGATAACATTGACAGGTATGCTTGTGTTTAAAAACATATTTTCAGGCAGCGAAATAACTGCGTCTATCAAATTATTCTCTATGAGTTGTTTGCGAATCCTGCCCTCTGCGCTTCCTCGAAAGAGGACACCAGCAGGCAGGATATAGAATGCCTTACCTACGTCCGACAGCCGTGACAAGCCGTCAAGTACAAACGCATAGTCACTAGCCTTAGCAGGTGCAAGGTCATAGCCCTCAAAGCGTGGGTCTGACTTTGGCTCCCATTTCAATGAATAAGGTGGGTTTGATATAACAACGTCCGTTGCATTTTCCTCATATGTGTCAACAACTTCTATATCGCTGAACTCGTCTGCTTTACTCAACTTATAGACTTTCTGAACTTCGTCGAGCAGGACGTTTTTTTGCAGAACCACAGCATTCTTATTTCTCAACGCAAGATTGAGAAGTAGCACAGGGATACTCATTTGCGAAAGTTCCTCGCATTGGAAGAAACTATCCCTATTCAGTCCAACTGACAACGCTCCAGTTCCTGCACATATATCGATTATCTTTTCTGACTTTGGCGCAAGCTTGGAAATCAGCTTGCACAGACAATCGGGTGTATAATCCTGCTTTAGATTACTGCGGTTTGCGTTATTCTCTTGAAAATAGTCACGTAGACAATCGTTATTGCCGTTGAAACCTTGCTTGACAAATTCCTTACACAGCTTGTCTTTTTCAGCTTTGTCAAGAAGTTTTGCAAGAAGTGCCTGCGGAAGTTCAAAACTTTCTTTTATGCCAAATAGATTGTTGATTATTTCTGTTGTCATCTATGTCCTGCTTTCCAAACATTACCCCTCAAGGTCATCAGCTGCCTGTCTGAGCCATTGGCTTGTAACGGCAACGAATTTTTCCCTAGTCTGCTGGTCTTCAATATCATTGATTTTTTCAATGAATTCCGTAAGCCCTTTCTGAACGTTTTCAAAGATGATCTTCAGCGCAACCCTTGCTTCGTCTGCATTGCCTGACTTCAATTTCTTTTCCAACTCTGCCTTGGCATGGTCCGCTTCTTCTGCCTCAGACTTAGCTTTACTGAGGGCGGTTTCATACTTAGCGACGGCTTCCTTAACTGCATTGTCACGCTCTGCCTGTGCTTTCTTAAGGGCATTATTTTTTTCAGCTTCTGCCGCCTTCACGGCTTCACGGCTTGACTTCTTCAGCGAATTCAGCTCTTTCATATGTTCGGCATGAAGTTCCTGACGGATAGACAGCCTTATCTTGTCAATCTCTTCTTCGTCGAGGTCTCTCTTAACTACCTCGATAGGCTTGTCCTCGGCCTGCTTAAGCTTTTCTCTCAGTTCTTCAAGCTCAGCTCTGAGAGATTCGGCGCTTTCTGTCTGCTCCTTCTTCTCCTCCTCAAGGAATGTCAGTTGTTCGCCTAATGCCTGCTTTTCTTTGATTAGCTTCTTGACTTCTTCAACTGTCATTCCGCCAAGGTCATGTGTGTCAGCGAATTCTTCACGTTCGTACTCCGGAAGCTTGGAGAGAAGCTCCAGCTTTGTTACACCTATACTTGCGTGTTCTTCTAGAAACTTTGTACTGTTGTCCTCATAGAGTTTGATATAGGTATACGCCTGACGTTCTTTGAACGTGTAATCACCATTGCTTTCAAGATAATTCTTGAAAGACTCATAGCCAAGTGCTGTGTAGAGCTTATAATCTCTGATATTCTTCAGTGACCTGCCCATTTCTACGATAGCCGTAGCAGCTGTTCGGTAGCACTCGCATATGTGCTGATGTTCTGCCATAGCCGTTTTCATAGATACTGTAATTTCTGTGTTTTCCATTGCGTTTTCTCCTATTCTGGTTAGTTATTCAGCGGATATAAGCTGCGCCTGTCGGCGCAATGTAAGATTATCAGAATTAAATAAGCAAACCGGAGCGAGCCCGTAACTGAGGTACGCATGGCTGTCGTTGATAGCTCCTGTCGGGGTGACGTTACGCACGTAGCGAGCGTAGCCGGTGTCGCACCTCCACGGAGTAAGCGTCCACATACAGCCTTCAAAGAGCGGCACATAATCTCTATACTTGCGGTATTGGTCGCAAGTTAGCAGCGTTATATAATCTTCACACGTTCCGTAAGCTTTATCACCGTTATCGGCGACAAGGTCAGACGTTTGCTTTATAAGATGCTCTGTGTTAAAATGTTCCTCTAGCACATCTTCATTGAGAAAGCGACGGAGCGTTGACGTTTTCCAGTTGTTACAACCGTCATTGTAATTATCGTTGAAACGTTTTTTACACCAACAATCGGCCGTTATCGCTAAGTAGTTGCCGTCGATAATGTCGAGGCATATAAAACGTATACCATTATATACGAACTCCTCACCGGGTCTTAGTTTGATCTCGTTCATTGTTATTCCTCCTAGCTTGCTTTTCTCCTTTTAGTCAGCTTCTTCTGGCTATTCAGCCACTCTTGGAAGTTGACTTCAAACGCCTTGATTATTTCAGGCTTTTCAAGCTTCTTGCCCGTTAAAGGGTCTTTGACTTGTTCATTCTTAAATCCGTGGCACTGCACGATATGGTCAGCATTGTCTATTTCAATCGTAAACCATGACTTATCAAGGTCAGACGGCTTTCTGATGAATAGAATTGTCGTAACCCCACTGCAATGCCTTGAAGCATAACCGCCGACGCATATTCGCAAGTCCTTTCCCTCTTTGATAATGCTTTCGGCATTCTCTGGTACAACCAACTGAATACCAGGATAGCTATAGCCCTTATACTTCTTGCAAAGCTTCTTGTATCTGGGCTTATAGGCTTCCTCAAGCTCGGCGGCTTCTTTTCTCTTGCGTTCTTCTTCCATGAAGTTGAAGTTCTCAACTGCGTTATCATGCGCTTCGTTCAGGTCTCTCGGAAAGGCTATGTTTTTCAAGCGAAAATCATAGCCTATTTTCAAGCCGATATTGGCATAATCGTCATACAGCTTGACAAGGCGCCTTATCTCTGAGTGATCGTCTTCGCAACGTTCTTCCTCGGGAGAGTGCTTCATGACTTTTCTCAGGTATTCTAATGCCTGCTCTGGATCAACGCCTGCCTTTTCAATGCTGGTACAGTAATCAATGATATAGCTATACATTCGGCAGTAGAAAAGGTCTTTCTTCTTGCCTTTGCGCTTGAAGTCCTGATACACCTCAATAACTTCTGCCGGCGTGTGATCTTCAAGAATGGTTTTGACCTCATTTTGCGTTAGGTGCTTGAAGAACTTTTTCGGCGACTTTGCCGACCAGTCAAGAATCTTATAGTTTTTTTTATTTCTCCACAAAAGGTCCTGAACGAACATTGCACAGTCCATCTTTGTGGCCATTTCAAGTATGGGATACATAGCATACGCTGTGTAGTAGCGTTCCTGATCGAACTGGGTGATGTAGCCATTTTTCACAAAATCTATCCCTGAATACTTTAAAAACGTGTTACGAAGTGTCTCTTTGTAAAGATATCTTTTTGGACGACTTGCAAAGCCGTCGTTAAAGGCTCCGCAAATTTTTTTCTTTATTGGGCGGAAAAATGCTGTAAAGCCGTGTCGTGTGTACGCATAGCCGACATCGTACACCTCTGCTCGTCCTTTTCGTAAAACGTACATCTTCTTGATGTCAACAACAATGTTCGGCTCTCTATCGTAGTCATCTGTAGAATAAAGGTTATAATTCTTCTCGACTACTGCTGCAAATATGTAGACCAAATCATCGACAACTTTATACACACAAAGGTCTATGGCCTCGGCAAGCCCCACTTGCTTGTATCCAGCAGACTTATACTCAGCATTGACCTTGCAGTACGGACATACACCTCTGTATCCGTGTCTGACTTCGTCCTGCACATGATAGATGTCATCAACATCGTTCAGATTGACTTTGTATTCTTTGTTGCAGTTTGTGCAGAAACAAGTGTATCTTCCTGCACTTGTGCGTTTGTAAAATATGTAAGGCGTGAAACAACCATTAATTTTCTTACAATCATTGGCATTGAGCTGTGGGAAACTCTCAATGTCAGCACGCTGGTCGGGCGTGAGGTGGTCTGTATATACGGGGAATATATCCAGCTCTTGCTTGTGCTCATCAGTTTTCCACATTATCGACTCACCTCAGATCAGAATAAGTCATCAAAGGAAACTGTGATCGACTTGCGCTTCTGCTCCGGCGCTTCCTTGCTGACGCTACCGCAGAGGTCTATATCCATGTGATAGCGTATCTTACAGCCAGGGAAGAAGAAACCTGCGGCGGTCTCATAAGTCTTGAAGTCTGATAGTGCGAAGTTGCTATCCTTAATAGCTTTGTAAACTGCTTCAAAACACTTCTGAAGTGTGCCACCCTGAGCGACCGCCTGTGCGAACTCCTCGTCCTGCTTGACGAAGCTTTCAAGTGCGTCAATGACAGGCTGAATGATAGTACACAGCACTGTGTTCGCCGATGCTCCACCGCTAAGCTTAACGCCCTCTCGTTCGTCTGTGAGTTTCTTTATAGCCTGCTCTCTGTAGCTAGTCATAGTTCTTTACCTCCTCTATTCCTAATGCAACATATCCATTCTTCAACCCCCAACCACTTAGGACATATGTTATCCTATATCTGCGGTTTGATATCACATGAATAGCAGGATGTCCGTTATTTACTGGAAGAAATTCAATCGTGTCTCCAGGCTGAAAGCCTCTGTCATTTTTACGAATTTCAAAACACTTTTTACCTGTGACAACTGCTTCACAGAAGCATTCTTCCAGCTTCAAGGTATGCGTTGTTGGTTTTTCCAAGAATTCTATCTGTTCTTCTGGGATAAGATTGCTATTTGAATTAAGCGGCTGGTAATCTTTTAGGAAATAGAAATCTGCGAATTCCTCTATCAAGTAGCCGCATCTCTTATAGTAGCCCAGCCTTTGATAATGTAGTCCCCTTTGTGCGGAAACGCTATTGTCATGTACTATGCACGTATCATATGCGCAGTCCGGCCAAAGATTGAGCTTATCAACTTCTTTGCCGGTGCACCATGTAAGCCCCTGCACCTTACATTCTTTCATAAAGTTATCGTATTCTTCCTGAGTCTTGACGTGAACAGCTATGTTCTTATACTTAAAATTTCTCCAATCGAATGTTGGCTTTTGATTATTTGAATTCATCTGCATTATAATCCTCCGTTCTGGTTTTGAAAAACTTGCAGCGTGTGCAAGTTTCTTGCGCTGGCTTCTCGACTAGCGCCATGCACTCTTGCCTTATACTGTTGTAAAAAATACATGGACCTGCGTTATGCCTTAGCGGTGGCGATTTGTAATTCAGTCGCTTTCTGGCGCCTGCAAGTTCAGCATTATAGCATAGCAGGTCAACGTCTGTTATTACCGGCATTTATTCTCCCCCTCCTTTGTGAGCTCCTTTAGGGAAGTTTCAAGCTTATCCCTCGTGCTGTATATTTTTCCGTACACCTCGCCTATATCAAAGGCTCTCTGCTCACATTCCGACATTCCTTCGTAGATAGTGAGCATATTTGCACAAGCTTCATCAGCAGTTTCGTATGCTTGACAAATATGCTCTTTTGTGCTATCATCAAGGTGTATGTTATCGGTATCTTCTTTTACAGATACCTCCGAGCTTGTACTGTTGGCAGACAGTGCAGGCTCGTTTTTTATGCATTCAAGAACATTCTTCATAAAATCAGTAATGCAATTACCTCTATTTATAAACGGACAAGCTCCACAGTTGTCTACTATGCAGCATTTTGCTGCAAGAATTATTTCATCTCTCGTCATCTTTATCCTCCTTAAACTTTTTCTCCCAGTGCTTTTCAATGGCACCAAGTACTATGTACATCACGATATCCGCAACGATAAGCGTCGCTATGGATAACAGTATTATTCCTATGGTACTCATTTTCATTTTCCTTTCGTTCCTGCTTCGACTTCTGTCACTACGATAGACCCGTTGTCGATAAGAGATTGAACACATTTTTCAAAATCAAAACGCTGCTTGTCTGTAAGCCCTATGGCCTTCGGTATGCCACGGCTCTTAAGATACATGGTATACATACTATGTATCACGACGTTGGCAAGGTTGAAACGATACTTGACGTTAGGAAACTGCTTAGATTCTTTTCGATAGATAGTATTATCGACGTATACTGTCTTACTCATTGTTGTCACCTAGGCGGCAGTTGCTCTCAGCGTCATTGAGGTGATAGAACTTGCAGTCTGTACACTCCATGCAGACATTACAGCCCGTGACTACGTTCAGCTCGTTTTCAGCAAGATACTTCTTGACGTTCCCTCTGAGGTATTCGTCTATTGCTGACGCATATCTGCTGACAGCTATAAGGGGATTTCGGCGCTGATTAGAGCTGAGTGACGTTTCCAACAGCTTTCCGTCCACAGTGATGACATATTCACCACCTATGCGGTTAAGTCTGACTGCGTTGTTGAAATCATACATCAGTAGATCATCTCCCATACCTGCCCAAGACCGAGCATTACTACTATTATCATGAATGCAAAGAAGATAGTCAGCAAGGCCATTGCGAAGCACTCTCTGCGATCTTCTCGCTTTCGACGGGTAACGAGCTTGTTATGCTTGTCTCTCTGCTCTCTCATTGTCAGGTAGTCAACCGCCTTGACATCTTCATTGAGTGCAAGCGCTACGTTTTTTTTTGCCATAATTTTTCCTCCATTTTCTCAGATTTCTTTTGATTTGCTGATAATATCCTTCATAATCTGATATTATCATCTTGACGCTGGTATTGTCCGCCATGTCAACGATGACGAATTCGCTGGCACATATAGAATAGCCGTGGCGTATCTCTCGGACATAGCTTTCAATCCCCATATCCGTTGCTATTCTGATAACGGCTTGCGATATCAGTGAATTGCGGGTATTACTCTTTGTGTACATTTTCGGCACCTTCCAACTCCTTGATACGCTCCTCAATATCACTTATCAGGTGTTTCTCGACCGTCTGTGCTATGTAGAAGCTCAGCAGTGACTCTTCGCTTATGGGCTCTGTCCACTTCTTGTCGGTCAACAGCTTAGCCTTGCCGACGACTCTTTCAATCTCAGCGTTGATTTTTTCGTTGACGATGATGTCAGCCTTGATGATATGTATCACTGCTTTATCTCACCTTCCTTTGAGGTCTTCTTATAGTACCTATATAGGAATCCTGCGATGATATCGACTGGAATTTTCCTAACTTTACGGCGATGCTCTATCACCTTGCCGTCCTCTATGCGATATGTAACGCTTACGGGAATATCAATCGTTTCTTTCACTTTACTGCCCCTCTTTTACATTCTCAGCTGACCAGCGCCGGAACGCTTCCAAGCCTGCTGAAGTTTCTTTCTGCTCCTGCAGGGTAGTCCTGACCTTGTCTTTGACTCTGAACTTGCGGATATCGACCTGACCCACTGTGCATTCTTCGATATAGTCATCTATGCCCAGCGCCTTGACCTGCTCCCTAGGATTGTCAATAAACGTTTCCAACATGGCATTCTGAATGGCTTTCATGCGCTTGCCACCCACGCCATACTCTGTTGCGGTTTGCACAAGCGCCAGCTTGATGTTGTCCGCCAGAATAGCCCTGTTCTGGAGATTGAACTCTTTGCAATTCCGTTCAACGAACGTTACCACCATGTTCAGATCTATGCCGCAATTCTCACACGCCTGCTGCATTTTATAGGCATATACGCCGTCCTTGTCCCACTCGTTGGCTATTTTGCAGTTGTCTGCAAAATCGTCTATCCATTGGCGGCATTTCTTAGGATAGAACGTCTTAGGATACTCCTTATTCAGAACTATCAGCAGGGAGCAGAGCATTTCATAGTTCTTGACTATGACCTCAAATGCAAGGCGGTTCTTATGATAGTCTTTTATCTTATGGTTTGTCACTTTTATTCTCCTTATTTAACTTGAATGCTCCCACCTTGTATGATATAATAAATTTGAAATATATCAGAAAGGGGGGATAACTATGAAACTAAACTATGATTGTGTTCGTGAACTTTTGCTAACTCTTGAAGAAAACCTAGTCATGGACGATAGCTTGTCATTTCCAAGCTTAACCCTTAAGCAGGTCTGTGAGAAAATGCCAGACTTCTCACGAGCCGATATTGCGTATGCCTCAACGAAGCTCTTGGAAGCCAAGTATATTGAGGCAAAACCCATAGGGGCTGACAGCAAGATTATAACTATTGTCTACAGCTGTATCACATATGAGGGTCACCAATATCTCGACAGCATTCGGGATTCTAAGCTGTGGAGCACTGTTAAGAAAAATGCCAAAGCGCTGACTTTTGAATTGGTCAAGAAACTTGCTGAAATATATGTTGTGAATCAGTTCACGCCTTGATCATAGCTGTTTCTGAATAAAGTCTGTTATGACTTTGTTCAACATTTTGCTTTTGATTTTTATAATCTCATTTTCCTCAGGAGATAGCTCATTCACGAGTTTATTTCCTGAGACTTCTTTTTTTAAAGAGCAGAACGCTCTTGCAATCTCAGGAAGAACACTGTCATATACTATCTCATTGAAATCATGGTCTGTTGATTTTGACATTGGTATCACCTCTTTTTTTCATTTTGTTGAGGTCAACAAAATGTTATTAGGCACTTAAAAAAAGCTCGTTGTATTCGACGTCAAGCCCACGCTTGATTTTTACTATGTCGGTATCTCTTATGGTAAGATAGCCGTTAAGCATATTACTGAATGTTTTAGCCGAATACCCGCAAAGTGCGGCTGCGTCTTTTTGCTTGATGTTTCGCTCATTTATAATGCGCTTTACGTTCTTTCCAATGATAGTTAACATATGAGTTCCTCCTTTCGAGTCCATTATAACTGGTCTTTAGCTATATTATAATCCATTTAAACTGTATTGTCAAGCTGTTTTGTCCATTTTAAGTGGACAAAAGTATAGAATTTAATCTAGCTATTTTGGATGTTTTCAACAAATTTCCTCGATTTATCAATTTTTCTCTATAAAAGTCTTGAAATACTGGATTTAATATGATATAATAAAATTGTTGAAAGGAGGCGATAAGTTGATAGGCGAACGTATACGGGAGCGCCGCAAAGAGTTAGGAATAACGCAAGACGAGCTCGCTAATAGAGTAGGTGTTAAAAAGACCTCAATCAGTAATTACGAGGTTAACACAAATTCTCCACCTGAGAAAGTCATAATTAAGCTAATGGAGGCTTTAGACTGTGACGCAAACTACTTATTCGGAGGCTGTGACGAGCAAATTATAGTTACGCCGCACGAGCAAAAGCTAATCAAGGCATATCGGCAAATGCCCGAAATGCAACCAGCGATTGACAAGCTGCTTGACATTGCAAACGATAAATCTATTATGGTATATCGAGCTGCCGAAAGCTCTGACGGGCACGAGGACGAAATCTTAAATATTTCGGCTGAACGTCTGCAAAAGTTGAAAGACGCACCCGAGAGCGACGATGATTTGTAATTACATAAACAAATACCTCGTAGGGCATAATACCTTACGAGGTGATGTCGTTTGCTTTACGGTATTTATAAAGATACCCGCAACGCTGCGTGGCGTTGTCTAATTGATTACAACGTGTCAGAATTACCCGTTAAACCGTCGCTAATCGCTCGGGCGGCAGGGATAAAGGTAATAAAAAATAGCGATGTTCACGAGCTTGCCCCACACGAAAGCGGTGCAAGCGTGCTTGACGGCAAGCAATGGTATATAATATATGATGACGAAAATACTCGTCAGCGTTGCAGATTTACCGTTGCGCACGAGCTCGGGCATATTTTTTTAGGACACGAGCTCCGCAAGGGGTATCACGCAAGAACATTTGACACCACACGCCCCACGATTGAGCAGCAGGCGGACGCATTCGCCGCTCGGTTGTTAGCTCCTGCTTGCGTGCTGTGGGCGCTGAATGTCCGCACTATGACGGAGATAGCGGAATTATGCGACATATCAAACACCGCTGCTCAAATAAGAGCCGAGCGAATGAAAATCCTATACTCTCGGAATAAGTTTCTTACAAGCCCGCTTGAAAAGGCGGTTTATGATAACTTTAAAGAGTATATACAAAAACAAACAGCGAAATAATTCGCTGTACATAGGGAGGACAAAATGAAGAAAATTGTTATTTTAACTGCGCTAATATCCGCTTCATTAATGATGTCTGGCTGCTATAAGATCACATATGAGCCACCAGCGGCATCTACAACAGCTTCCACTACTACGGAAACCACAACAGTAAGTGAAAAGGCGACCGTAACAAGTCCGAAGGCGACTACAACAAGAAAAACAACGACCACAAAGAAAACAACCACAACAACTACTACCACTACCACAACCACAACAACTACTACCACAGAGCCTACCACCACAACAGAGCGAATATCAGCTGATTATCGTAATGCGTTAAGAAAGGCACAGTCTTATAGCGATAGCATGCATATGTCACGTGCTCGGCTATATGACCAGCTGACATCTGAATATGGTGAGGGCTTCTCTGATGATGCTGCCAATTATGCGTTAGAGAACTTAAACGCAGATTATAATTATAACGCCTTACAAAAAGCACAATCATATGTGGATACTCAGTACCTATCGAGGTCAAGACTATATGACCAGTTGATTTCGGATAGTGGTGAGCAATTCACTGAAAGTGAAGCTCAATATGCTGTTGACAATGTTAATGCAGATTACTATGCGAATGCTCTGCAAAAAGCACATAGCTATCAAGATAATATGTCTATGTCAACAGATCGCATATATGAGCAGTTGACATCTGAATATGGTGAAGGCTTTACCCCAGAAGAAGCTCAGTACGCTATCGATAATCTATAAGAATAATGGTCGAACCTTTAAGAACTATGGAGCCTTAGAAAGGTGTGTATCGATATGAATAAATGTAATATATGCCATTGTAATCTTGGCTTATTTTCAAAAAACAAGCGAATCAGAGATGGCTATATATGTGATGATTGCTTGAAACGTTCAGGCATCAACAAGCCTAAGATAGAAATAACCATAAAGGACGTGCGTAACGCTCTTTATGGAGATCTTCCAGAGCCACAGAAAAAAGCTGTGCCGAAAGCTTCTTCACATAATGACAAGGATAATGTGATTGATAAGTATTTTAGAATAAATAAGGCAGCACACCGATTTTCTTTTGGCAGTGGTGCTGATTATAAGTATAACCAGCTTGTGAGCTATGAGCTTCTTGAAGACGATGAAACTGTAACAACGGGTGGAAACGGTATCAAGCGTGCGGTTGTCGGCGGTATACTTGCAGGAACTGCGGGTGCTATAGTCGGTGCAAGCACTACTAAGAACAGCTCTAAGCAGCTTGCAAATATGCTGAAAATTAAAGTGGTTATAGATCCTGACAATCAGGTAAGATATGTGCATTTCGACGTGAAGGGGCTTGCCAAGGATACGGCGGCGTATCGTGCCGCATATAAAAATGCCCAGCAAGTCATGGCCATGCTGGGCGAAGTAGAACAGTATAACAGACGGCAGAATGCAAAGCCTGCTGATGAAAAAGCTATATCTATTCCTGAGCAGATAAAGGAGTATAAAAGCCTGCTTGACTGTGGGGCTATAACGCAGGAAGAATACGATATTAAGAAAAAAGAGTTATTGAAGTCTTAAGGAGAACACTATGAGCAATGCAGTTATATATGCAAGATACTCTTCAGACAAGCAGTCTGAGGATAGCATTGAAGCCCAGCTCAGGGCGTGCAGACAGTATGCCGCCACTAGGGGATATAATATCGTAGCAGTATATGCGGACGAGGCTATCAGTGGTAAGGGGTCAATGACGGCAAGCCGTGCGCAGTATCAAAAAATGTTGAGAGATTGCAATAAGGGTACTTTCGATACTATTCTTATTCACAAATACGATCGTGTGGCTAGATCGCTGGGCGAACACGTTAATCTTGACGCTCGCCTGCAGAAAATGGGCATTACACTGATAGCCGTTGGTCAGGACTTCGGCTTCGGCCCGGAGAGCAAGATAATGCGTGCGCTGATGTGGTCAATGTCAGAATACTATATAGATAACCTTGCAAATGAAACGAAGAAGGGAGAACGTGAGGTGGCTCTGAAGGGCCTTCACAATGGTGGCTATCCTCCGTTCGGATATGACATTGTTGATCAGAAGTATGTTATAAACCCCTATGAAGCGGAATATGTCCGCAAGATCTTTGCGGCGGTGAAAAATCACGAGGGAACTAAGGACATTATCGCAGAAATGGCGGCAGTGGGCATTGTGGGCAAGCGTGGAAAGCCCTTGAAGTATTCTGCGGTATATGAGATACTACGAAACGAGAAATACACAGGAACATATATATACTGCGTTGACGAGGAAAAGGATAGATCCAAGCGCAGGTCTAAACCTAATGCTATAAGAATAGAAAATGCCTTGCCGATGATAATCGACAAGGCAACATTTGACGAGGTGCAGAAGATTATGGATAGCAGAAAACAGAGTGGACCAAAGACATCATATCTATGCAGTGGGTTAGTCTACTGCTCATGCGGTGCGAAAATGCACGCACACATATCAACGAAGAAAGGACACGTATATCACTACTATCGTTGTTCAAAGAAGTGCGGTGCACCTATGATATCTATGGATATCGTTGATGACGCCGCTAAGACATATCTTCGCACCCTGCTCAACGAAGAAAACCAAAAGGCTATTGCTAAGGCTATGCGAAAGTACAAGTGCGGAGAGCCTGAGAGAGCTGCTGACTTCAAAAAGATAGTTGCATCTAAGATATCGGAGAAGCAGAAGCAGTATGACACCTTGATGACCAACATGTCAAGTGGTGTCCTCCCAGCTGATGTTATCGAGGATATCGGTGCGAAGATGAACCAGCTCCGTTCTGAGATAGAGGCATTGAAGAAGACGGAAATGCCAAAGGACTACACTACGGACCAGATTTCTCTTTGGCTCAAGGCTCTGCATGACAGCCCAGACGATAAAGCTATACGCCTGCTCATTTCTCGTATAGATATAAAAAACACGACCGAAATTAACATACAAAGTACATTAACTTCGGTCGTGGGAACTATTGGTTGCGGGAGCTGGATTTGAACCAACGACCTTCGGGTTATGAGCCCGACGAGCTACCGAACTGCTCCATCCCGCGATATTTTATTGTTTTTTACTGCTCTCTCCTGAGTGCTTATTTATTATATCACAAATGAATGTGAATGTCAATACCTTTTTTGCAATTTTTTTATTTTGACTGAAAACTCTTGACTATTGTATCCAAATCGGGTATAATATATGCGATATCGGGGTGTGGCGCAGATTGGTAGCGCGCTACCTTGGGGTGGTAGAGGTCGTCGGTTCAAATCCGGTCACTCCGACCAATATGTAAAAACGGCTTTCCGCTATTGTGGAGAGCCGTTTTTTAGTTGTCAAAATATTTTAACACAAAAAAGCTCCGACAGCAAATCGGAGCTTTTGGTTTTATATTACATCTTCGCAAGCTTTGCAAATTCTGCTTTCAGTGCAGGATAGATCTCTGTGTAAAGCTTGTAGTATTTCTCATACTCCGGTACTCGCTCTGCTTCAGGCTGCTGTACCTTGTCGGTCTTTACTACTGCCTTACAAGCTTCCGGTACTGATGAGTAAATGCCTGCGCCTGTTGCTGCAAGAAGTGCTACGCCAAGGGCTGGACCTTCTTTCGATGAAGCTGTTTTTACAGGGCAGTTGTAAAGATCTGCGAGCATTGATCTCCACAGCGGTGAGCTTCCGCCGCCTCCGCAAGCCATCATGTCGGATACGTTGATATCCATTTCTCTGAATACCTCAACGCAATCTCTGAGAGAGTATGATACGCCCTCCATTACTGCTCTCAGCATATCACGCTTTGTGTGCATTGCGGAAAGTCCGAAGAATACTCCTCTTGCGTCAGGGTCAAGATGCGGTGTTCTTTCGCCCATGAGATATGGCAGATAGAGAAGTCTGTTTGCACCAACAGGCACTTTCTCTGCTTCCTTATCCATGAGATAATATTCGTCAACACCCATGCACTTTGCTGTTTCTTTCTCTGCATTGCAGAAATTATCCCTAAACCATTTCAGCGAAAGTCCTGCGCCTTGTGTAACACCCATAACGTGCCATGCGTTCGGCACTGCTGCACAGCAGGTGTGAACTCTGCCCTTTGGGTCGATAGAGATAGAAGAAGTGTGTGCGAATACAACGCCTGATGTTCCGATAGTTGTGAACGCCTTACCGTCCTCTGCAACGCCTGTTCCGATAGCCGCAGCGGCATTGTCGCCTGCTCCGCCTACTACTATAGTACCCTCTTTAAGTCCTGTAAGCTCAGCCATTTTCTTTGTGACCTTGCCTGTTACCTCGCATGACTCGTACACCTTGCCCAGCATTGACATATCAATGCCAAGCGTATCGCAGACTTCCTTTGACCAGCAGCGGTTTGGCACGTCAAGAAGTTGCATACCGCTTGCGTCGGAAACCTCTGTTGCATATTCGCCTGTGAGGATAAATCTCAGATAGTCCTTTGGAAGAAGAATGTGTCTGCACTTTTCATATATATCAGGCTCGTTGTTCTTTACCCAAAGAATTTTCGAAGCCGTCCAGCCTGTGAGAGCAGGGTTTGCTGTTATCTTGATGAGCTTTTCTCTGCCGAGCTTTTCGTTCATCTCTTCAACTTCTGCGGCAGTTCTCTGATCGCACCATATTATGGACTTTCTAAGAACGTTGTCGTCCTTATCCAGCATAACAAGTCCGTGCATCTGACCTGAGATACCAACACCTGCAACGTCCTCTTTATTTACGCCGCTTTTGGTCATAACAGCCTTGATAGTGTTTATCATTGCGTTTGCCCAGTCAGCAGGATCCTGTTCTGCATAGCCGTTTTTAGGCTGATACATAGGATATTCAATAGTTACAGAAGAAATAACAGTGCCCTTTTCGTCGAAAAGCACCGTCTTAGTGCCGCTTGTGCCGCAGTCTACGCCGATTACATAAGCCATAGTTTTTACTCCTTTATAATATGTATAGTATCATTTGTGCTCATTAAAACGATTACATTAATTATACAATATTTCTCTCTAAAATGCAATACCCATAAAACGTTTTCGCAAAATTTATCTGCACATAAAAAAGGACGGTGGGGCTACCGTCCTATAAGTTTGTTGAAAGACCTGGCGAACTTGTTGGCGGGACGTCGTGTCTGCGTTATTGGCAGGGTTCGGTCTTATACCGCCATTTTGAGTCTAGTCTGCTTTCTCAAGCACAAAGAATGTGCTGTTGTTTTCGCTTTTCATTTCCTTTATAGCCCAGCCTGCCGCGATCAGACTGTTGAGCTTTTCAACTCGCTGAAATCTGTCCATATCCGGGGCTTTTCCATCATGGGCTTTGTCCTCATTTCTTGAAACATAAAATATCTTTTGCATATATATCCTCTTTCCCTGAGAGTGACAATTGTTCCCCGATTTTTTTACAACTGTCGCATTTTATTGATTACATTATACTACACAAATATGGAGATTTCAAGGAATACCAAAAATTTTAACCTCTTTTTAACGCTTTAGTATTATTCTGATTTTTCATGCTTTTCAGTGCTTATTATATATAACGGCATAGGTAAGGTGAAAAAATGCACGTTTTCAGGGCTGTTTTATGTGCTGATATGTACAAAAACTTATGACGAGTGAGTATTTTTATATGACAGCCCTTGACTTTTTTTTATAAAAGGCATATAATAT